>Ga0214542_1000859_pt1 | contig 58832 bp, 22 predicted proteins | sample CNSS1metaG_FD_160096 | JGI IMG/M metagenome (GOLD analysis project Ga0214542, IMG submission 160096) | Root nodule microbial communities from cowpea collected in UCLA plant growth center, Los Angeles, California, USA - CNSS1 | ecosystem: Host-associated > Plants > Roots > Nodule | place: USA...
TATATTTCGAAATTCATATCTATTAAAGAGGGATATTTTCCGATTCAATTTTGAATTCGGTGGATTCGTGACAGATATGCCCAATAATTAAGGATATATATTATTTTCATAATATGAAAGGTAAATTAAATGATGTAAAAATATGTGATTTTGGAATTTAAGATTCCATAGCAAAGCTAAGCTTAAGGATGAGGAAGACTAGGTAGAGTATTATTAGGAAGGGGTCCAATCCCATTAATATGTTGGAAAAAGATTGATGCCCACTTCATACTTCTTAACACCCAAAAAGGTAACTCAGGAATTCAGTAACAGATCATAATTTTATCACAATATTTTCAGAGAGAAACAACTATAAAAAAACAAAACAAATTAAAGAGGTTTTTGTTCAGACACGAGTGTTGGTGCTGTCTTTACCCTGCCCTCGCCACCCAACCAACAGAGAAAGGTAGAGCAGCAAAAGCCGCAGAACAGAGAACAGAGTCACTCATCACAAACAAAACAACCTTCTCTTTTCATATACTTTGCTTAAGCTAACAAATCCCAATTATTGTTCCAAAGCTGCTGAATTTCCGAATGATTAAAGTCTTCTTTACTTCAATATTGAGTAATCATGAATAGATAATAACACCTGCCTCGTATAACCCCCACCACCAACAACTTACTAAACATACTATAATACTCTGTCTCCTTCTCCAACTATTCAAAACCTCTGTAAGTCACTCAAAACATGCCTCCTCCTCTGTTCCTCCTCTGTTTCATGCTCTGCATTTCCCACACACACCAAATCATTCTGTTACCCTTAACAAACTCAATTTCGAAAACCCAATTCAACAGTACCCATCACCTCCTCAAAGCCACCTCCACTCGCTCAGCCTCGCGCTTCCACCGGCAGCGGCACAACCAGAACTCAATCTCTCTGCCACTGTCATCAGGAAGCGACTACACCCTTTCCTTCAGCTTAGCTTCAAACCCTTCTCAATCCATAACCCTTTACATGGACACAGGCAGCGACCTCGTCTGGTTCCCATGCGCTCCCTTCGAGTGCATTCTCTGTGAAGGCAAATTCAACGCTACGACACCCCTCAACGTCACGCGCTCCCACCGCGTCTCTTGCCAATCCCCTGCATGCTCCGCAGCACACTCCTCCATGTCCTCCCCTGACCTCTGCGCAATCGCACGTTGTCCTCTCGACAATATCGAAACCTCTGATTGCTCTTCTGCCACCTGTCCACCTTTCTACTACGCTTACGGCGACGGAAGCTTCATCGCGCGCCTTTACCGCGATTCTCTATCCATGTCCTCTCTTTTTCTTAAAAACTTCACCTTCGGTTGCGCCCACACCGCACTCGCCGAACCCACCGGCGTCGCAGGTTTCGGTCGGGGCTTGTTGTCCCTCCCTGCGCAACTTGCTACCCTCTCCCCAAACCTCGGTAACCGTTTTTCTTACTGTCTGGTTTCTCACTCTTTCGATCAACAACGAGTTCGCAAACCGAGTCCACTCATTCTCGGCCGCTACGACGATTCTGGCGAGGGTAGTGAGTTTGTTTACACGTCCATGCTTCGGAACCCGAAGCATCCTTATTTCTACTGCGTCGGACTCGCCGGAATCTCCGTCGGGAAGAGGACTATTCCGGCTCCGGAGATGCTGCGGAGGGTGAACCGCAGAGGGGACGGCGGCGTGGTTGTTGACAGCGGAACCACGTTCACGATGTTGCCGGCGAGTTTGTATAACTCGGTGGTGAGTGAGTTTGACCGGCGAGTGGGGCGAGTTCAGAAACGCGCGAGTATGGTGGAGGAGAAAACGGGCCTTGGGCCGTGTTATTTTTTGGAAGGGTTGGTGGAGGTGCCTACGGTGACGTGGCACTTTGTGGGGAATGATTCAAATGTGGTGCTGCCTAGGGAGAACTATTTTTATGAGTTTTTGGACGGTAGTTATGGGATTAGGAGGAAGGTGGGGTGCTTGATGTTGATGAACGGTGGTGATGAGAGTGAGTTGAGCGGTGGACCTGGGGCCACACTTGGGAACTATCAGCAGCAAGGGTTTGAGGTGGTGTATGACTTGGAAAACCAGCGCGTGGGTTTCGCTAAGAGGCAATGCGCTTCGCTTTGGGATAGCCTCAACCGTCACAAAAGCTAGTTTTACTGCGTTCTGTTTACCACTTACTGCTTTCTGAAAGCGGGTCGGGTCTGATCTTTTGTAAATAAAAAATAAGGTGGCGGGTTCGGGTTCAGACTCCCTTTTCCAAGTGTATATCATATGGAAATTAAGAAGTGAAGTACATATGCTTACAAGTTTTTTGTTTTTTTTTTTTATTTTTTTTTTTTTTTTTTTTTTTTAATAATTAATTTTTTGTTTGAAATTGTGTTCTATATATTACAGATTTTTTTGTGCTCGGGCTTTATATTCGATCTAAACAAATATGTTTGCTGTGTTTCATTAAAACATTATGAGTATTTAATGTTTAGTTAATTTATTTAACTTATATATATATATATATATATATATATGTATATATATATATATATGTTATATGTATATGTATATGTATAATTTCACTAACTTTTAACTTAAATAAAAAATCAATTTATGTAATATTCTCTTAAAATATCCACTTGTTTTAAACTCAACTTTTCATAACATGTCAACATTAGGCTTTAGTTTAGATTTAATTGGGGGCTTTAGATATCACAAACCTTAGTTTCATTTATTTATTTTTAAGTTTTGCATATGAGAGATGTTTGTTTCTGACATTCCATCTACTAAATATTTTGGGAGTGGGTGGAAGGGTAACCTATTTTGGGTTTTCATAAGCAACCTAAGTTTATAAACAATTCTACTCAATAATGAAATTAGTTGAAAGAATAACTTTTTTTCAACTACCTGACTAATGTCTAGTTCAAAAACTAATAAAATAATAATTGAAATGTTTTTAAAGTAAAAAAAATATTTTAAACTGAAAAATATTCAAATAGATTTGAGTTTTTTACATAACAACTATTAAGGGAGCATCCGGTATTGAAAAAATATGAGAATTTGAATGATAAGCTTAAGAAGATGAAACAGGAAAAGAGACAAGTTTTACTTTTAATAAATAGAAAGAAAAGAGTATGAAGAAAATAAAGAAAAAAAAAAGGTTACTAGGTTTGATCCATTGGATTTTGCATTATCTTTATCTACAAAATTTATCATTATCAAAAGTTCTCTCACCATGAAAAATATTAGGATAATATTTTTATGTTTTTTTCTATACACTAGGTAGAATAATGATACCTGAGATTCTAAAATATTGTAATTTTATCGATATTTTTATGGCACACAACTATTTTATTTAAGAATCTAACTCATCTTTAAATCTTATTACTCACATAAATTGTATCCAATTACAAAATAAGCTTTGAATCATACACGCAAAGTCGTGAGACATGAAATATATTGTGGATGATACCTAGGGGAGGAGGTAAAACAAATTTAAATGCTACAAAACATATTATACTGAGGTTTTGATGAGGTTGTATAGATTTTAAAATCAAGTTCTTTAATGTGAAGTTTTTTGTTAGAAAATGTTACCCAAGCAAATGAATATTGGTAAATATTTATTAGTTTTCTATATAATGACTTGTTATTTTAAATTAATATTTATATGTGTGTTCATATTTTTTAAGTTTTAAAAAATTTAAGTTAAAATCAATAAAAAAAATACATGAAAAACTGAAAAAAAAAACGGAGTCATATATAGTTATATACATGCATGCACATATGAAGTTATAAGTACTGCGGTTGAAGTTCCAAGAACCTCTTCCACGTGCTTTGTTGTGTCAATTCTCCACACGCGCGCACGTGTGCTTCTAGACAACATTGGATCCACCTCATTCATACTCCAAACCTGAACAATGTTAATAAAAAAGGTTTTCGTCGTTATTATTATTAACCAATTTGGACCACGTAAAAGAAAATGAGACTAAAAATTAAAAAAAGATAGATAGAAAACTCGTATGAATGCATATTTATTTTTTATATTTTCTAAATTGCATAGGTTATCTCTATTAATATAACTTAATTAGAATATTTTGATTGCTTAATTTTTTAATATATATTTATAAAATAAAATTATTCCATCTAAGCATTATAAGTAAGAATTAAAAAATTTAACCGTACATCACAAAGTTTAAAAAAATTGAATTTAAATTTAATTTAGGAATATACTTATAAATACCTTAAAATAACAACATTCTAGTTAGCTGTATTATTTACTCATTTTAGTAACATTTTTTTTAAAAAAAATTATGTAATGAACACATTTAAAATAATAAAAAATTAATTTGTTACATATAATGAATAACAATTAAATATTTTTTTTTCTGTTTGATGTCTCCTTGGACTATTTTTTTTTACTCGTATGAATTTTGACTTATAACTCTAAAAATATGAAATAAAAAAATTACTCAATAACATATGTTATTAACGTTGTAGTTCTCGCAAAAAAAAATTATCATTTCCAGAAAGATAATTATGGAACAAACTAAACACTCTTAAGTAATTTATTAAAAATTCAAAAACATATGATTCGTAAAATCAGTTTGGAACATTTTGTAAATGAAATTTGTTATTACCAAACGACTTTTTTTTAGAGAGTCTAAAACTTATCCTAAAATTATATTTTGAGAATGGGTAGGTGAGACATTCCACAATGAATTGAACCTATTTCTTTGAAGGATTATTATAAAACACAATTCTAAACTATTTCAGTTACTTCGTAATGGTAAATCTCATATGGCATTTTATAAAATGTTTCTAAAAGGAGATAAATTTTGTGAGTATGTGACACAAAGTGCATAAGGAAACTTGGGGTGCTGAAAGAAAGTCTCGAAGAGAAAAACTATAGGATGCTCTCTGATTGGGCTATGAGCCCAAATATGGCAAAACTGTTTATTGGGCCATGTATCTGAAAAGCCCAAATGGAGAGGTCAAATAGGCTTGCTATCCCCTTAAGATAGGCCGTGTTAGCATTCGCGAACTATAAAAAAAGAAAAAGAAAATGAAAACATTAAAATCACACATTCAGTTAATTCCCGTAAATTAATAACGTCAGGATCAATAAATTGGCATAAATTTGATTAAAAAGAATATATTTTAGAAGTCAGGGTTAAAAATAGCTTCAAAGTTAGAGAGATAAAGTAGCTTCAAGGAACTCAAGAAATTTCTTCCAAAAAAGAAATTCACGAATAATTTTAGTCACCACAAAAATATTAACGTCAAACATTAATCGGTTATTGAGGTGGAAATGATAAATTTCCAAAGTTTCAAATTTAAAAAAAAAAAAAAAAACGTTGATGAAAAAAATCACAGGCAGCAATGCATTGCTTTCGAAAGCAGTCATATAAAAGAACTCAAAAAGGTAATAAATTTATCAAATATTAATTTATAAATATTTTCGTCACTGTGGAATTAGTAAAAATATTCTTTATCTAATTAATTTCTGATGGAAATATTATTAGTAGTCACACGTAAAGGTTAAGGTGTACTCCGATGTAGTTCAAACAATGAGATACCGAACTTGGGTGGTTTGTTTTCGCGGTTCCTTTGAACACACACAATTCCAATACCATTCTTCCCAGCGTGTGTTTCTTCTTCCTACGTCAATTATCACTCTTTTCTTCTCAGAAAAACACCCTTTCCTCTTCCTATTCATTCTTCATCCCACCTCAATTCCTTCTCGTGAGTATTCTTCTCTTTTGCTTTTCTCTTAATGTAGTTATATTACATCAACCTCTTTCTACTGTTTTACAATTCCTTCCTTCTGTTAGTTACATTTTTTCCCTATATCTGATTCCAATTCTCATGTAGAATTCAACCCTTGTTCAATGAACTTTTTTGGTCGTGCATCCTAGCACACGGTTCGTATAAAATAATGATTCATTTTGAGCATCGTAGGCCACCCTCAAGTAATGGTAAAGTTTTTACGGTTAAAAAAAATGGTCATCGATTACGGTTTTCAATCGTGAGAGGTATAGGGTTTTAAGCATGGATTTTGATTCTTTAATTCCGATTTTGTTGTAAAAGAATTGCAGTGAGAAATTCAATTTATTTCTGGCATGCAGACAGTTTAATTTGAAGGCATGCAATTGCAGGTTATCAGATATATTGAACATATTTTGTATATATGAATGCACTTTTTCAGTAGCATTGTGCTGTTTACAAATGAGAAGTCCGAAGGCTTTGTCCGAAGACAGGGACGTGACTATAGCAAGAGGTGAAGAAGGAGAAGATGAATTGCGTTCTGGTTTTCAGGGACTGAAGTTTGACAGTGGAACTGGTAGTGGTAAGAAAAAAAAAAGTATTCACCCCCCGATTGAAACGCATTGGGATCTGCATTCATCAGCGTCAGGGAAAAAGTCTAATTCGTCACCTATAAAGTCACTCTTGTCATTGTCATTCCCGTTCATGAAATTTAGGAGGAGTAAAAGCCTTGTAATGATTCTAGAAGGAGCTCGTGATCCTAAGGATAAACAAATTGTCGAGTCTTTTCGCGAAATGCTTTTACAAGAATCTCTCCTGCCACCTAAGCACGATGATTATCACACTCTTCTGAGGTATATATATATATACACATAAACATGTATCTCTTAATTGCAGAGTTAGCTTTCTAACTTCACAACTTTTCAATGATGCAAGGTTTCTGCGCATGAGGGATTTCGACATGTCAAAATCCAAAGGAATGTTCCAAAATTATCTGAATTGGCGCAAGGAATTTCGAGTAGACCAGCTTCCGAAGGTGAACGAACAACTTTAAACTTGAATATAATGAAATTGCTGAATTAATATTATATGGGAGTTTCACATATTGGCCTAATAATCAGGAATTCAATTTCACGGAGTACAATGAAGTGAAGAACTGTTATCCTCATGGATACCACGGAGTTGATAGATTCGGAAGACCCTTGTATATTGAGAGAATAGGGATGGTAGACCTTAACAAACTGGGGCAAGTTACCACATTTGAAAGGTTTATCAAACATCATGTGTCAGAGCAAGAGAAAACTCTCAAACTAAGATACCCTGCATGTTCTCTAGCGGCTAAAAGGCACATAGCATCCACTACAAGTATCTTGGATGTCAACGGAGTAGTAAGCACATTTTTCTGAACATTTTTTTCCTTTTTAACTCAACTAGGTAGCCATGGGAGAAAGGAGTTGCTAAGTTTTCAGTGAAGAAAATAGCCTTTTCAAAAACTATCCAAAATGTGACCTTGTTATGATCTATTTGGGTTCACTTCACTTTGTAGTGGTACATATATACATATCTATATTATAAGGTATCTAAATACTGATACAGTTATTTGGCTGTATTCTTACATTCCAGGGAATGTCTAATTTCTCAAAGCCCGCAAGGTACCTCTTTACGGAAATTCAGAAGATCGATAGCTGTTACTATCCTGAGGTATTTTTTTTTGATTATAGCTCACATGCTAAGATTTGGATATGCTTCTGATAAATGTGTGACACTGGAGTCACTATATCTGATCATAAGACTTGCTTTCAAGATGTTGACAGTGATTCAACATAACACAAAACAATTATAATCTATACACAGTATAATTTCTGATACACTCATGGTGCAATTTATCACTAACGACTTTATATGAAGTTGGGGAATGAAACACAGAGAGAGAGAGAGAGGAAACAAAAAATAGAGTTGTAAACCTCAGCTACTTGCATTTCTATGGCTAATTACGTTGAGATATTGATATTCCTTTTTGTTGCAAGGTTGAATACTTAAACATATTGATTGCACTTAATATGAAGACATGTCTGAAATTTGTACTGAAAAACTGATTGTTAAGATTTGTTAATCAATCGAGATGGAGAAGATATGCTTAAATGTTGTGTTTTATAAGATCAGTGCGTAGTTAACTAGTATTATTAATAAGCAATTTATTCTTGCAGACTCTAAATAAGCTATTTATTATTAATGCCGGATCTGGGTTTAGGATGCTGTGGAAAGCAGTGAAGACATTTCTAGATGAACGCACAGTAGCAAAAATTCAGGTATGATTAATAATTGAAACTATATATATTATTTCATGATCAGATGCCATGAATTTGCACATATTATTGTTTTCTGGCCTCTATCCATGTTGAACATGAAAGCTTGCTGCTACAGGTGTTGGGCTCTAATTATCTCAGTGTGCTGCTTGAGGCTATCGAACCGAGGTAATGTGACTTCTGCATGAATATGACTATATACAAAACATGATAAATTTATAAAATTGATTGTCTGATTGCAGTAATTTGCCAACTTTTCTGGGTGGTAACTGCACATGTTCCGATTACGGAGGTTGTCTGATGAGTGATCGAGGGCCCTGGAAAAATCCAGAAGTGTTGGAAATGATTCAGGTTTGACAGTGTTGTGAATGAGATTACTGCTCTTGATTTTTTAGCTGTGAATTTGTGATCTAGAAATAGTTGAGAGGGACATGTTTATCTCATTGGCTATACATGTTCAGGCTGTTAACTTGAGAGAAGAGATCGATGGTAAATGCGAGGATGTTGAGGTGGCTACAGAAGATTCCTCGATGCCTAAAAAGGTGAGGTAGTGTTAATTGTTGTACAATGATATGAACTTTGTTGCTTAAGATAATGACATATGCAGGTTGAGATGCAGACCAAAGATGGCGATAACACTTTGAGTCTGCTTGAGGAGACAGCGTGCGTGGGGTCAGACTCTGCATGTACTTGTAGGTTAGCAATGCAAAAAATTGATTGTCTTGAAGCTACTCTTGGAGACATACAGAATGTGAGTTTTCATATTGTTAATGATTCAATTTCCATGTTAAGGTTAAACCAAAGCAATAGGAATTTTTTATGATACTTGTAATGTTGGCAGAAAATCAAGACGCTGGAAGATGCACTTCAAAACACCATTGTGGTGGTGAGATTAAAAAACTTTGATGAATTAATTCCTCTGGCAATGTGAAGTGGCCGTGTATTTTTACCTTTACTTTTTTTCTCTTTCAGGCATCGAAAGAACAAGCACAGCATTCGGGACAACCAGCAGTATAAAAGTGGGTAGTGTTAGCACTATTGCAGCAGTAGTTAAAAGAAATGCCGTTGCAGTGAGTCTATTGAATTTTTCCCAATTCCCATTATTGTAATATTAAAGTTTACAGGACTCTGCTTTGTTAATATCCTAACATGCTTGTTGTACAAAACTCTACCAATACTTGTCGTATAGAAAGGAAAAATAAAATAATTTTACACAGTAATGTATTTCTTGGTAAGACACTATTGAGATGATATTAAGTGTAAGAAATTGTAGAAAAGAAAAGAATGATAACTTTTTTAGGATTGGAAAGACGGTTTATTCAATTTACTTTGTTAATATACAGTTACTAATTAGGTGTATAAAATAAGTTTTATTAAGAAAAACGAAATAAACTTTATACTTTATCGTTATTGATATAAGTAATGGAAGTGAAAAAAGAAAATAGAAATTCAGACAAGAAGGGAAAATAGAAATCGTTGATGTTGATGGTGGGTAGAGAAAATAAAAAGAATTGGAGAAAAATCACATGAAAATAAAGATAATTTAGTTGAAGAGGAAAAATGAAAAATGAAGATAAATAATATATGTTTTTAATTAAAAAAATAATAAGAAATAAACAGAAAATTATTGTCATAAAGGTTATTTGATTTTAAGGAACTATTTGTTATTATAATCATTATTAATATTTCACTTTAAATAATTGCTATTTTTATTTATTTTAAATTCAAAGTTTTTTTTTTTTTGTACTTTATCTTGATTGATCAACTTGATTTAGATAGAATAGTCAGGTAGTATTGGGAGAACTGGATCTCTATTATTTCTATTTTTAAACCCCGCTGATGATACATTATAATTTTTTTCTGTTAAGAGTGAAACTTGTTTAGGAAGTTTGATATTTGAGACAATTTTAAGAACAATAAGTGTTGAGTATTTAAAGTTCTCAACTTCCTCAGATAAATTATATTTTGGGAAAATCAATTATTTCCCATAAACTATTGTCAATTTATTTATGAATTAAATCATGTGTATTGTTAATTAAGGGTATTTTTGTTTTGTATTTAAATCATGTTTAGAAAATATTAATGTTCTTTGGTATAGACAAAAGAAATAAAGATATTCTGTAGAGGAGAGAGAGGGGTAAGAAATGAATTACGAGCGGAATTTCAAGATTAAAAAGAAAAGAAAAAGGAACGTATTTATTTATGATTAATAATTCAATTTATTGTTAGTAATTTCGATTATTACATTTGTTCGTTAAAATTACTTTATTATTTATTATTATAATATAAATAAAAAAATTTAGAATATAAATAATTATAATAAATACATATTGATTAGGAAAACAATTACTTTTGACACTTTTACCCTAATTTGACACATTATTTTTTCACTTTTTCATTACAAATAAATATGTCAAAAGCGTGTCAACCTATTAACTTTAACACTCTAAACGAGGTATTAAATAGACAACATGATCAATCACATTGCAAACACACTTTCCAAAACTTTCAGCACACATTTAAGAAGAAAATTTTTTGCTTGGTTCCACTAATTTTTTTTTCCCACATTTTCTCCTTATTAAACAATCTTCTTCTCCCTCATTTTTTTTTCATTCTTTTTACTCTGAAAATGACAAAAACAAAAAAGAGTGAAACTATTTAAATTAGAATAAAAAGTGAAAAATAATAAGAAATGAGTAGATAATTTAGATTAAAATTAACTAATATGAAAGAAAAAATAAATTGGACAAGTAGGTCGCGAGAGAGGTGGTTAAACATTACGTTATTAGTTAACTACCTCTCTCTCAAGGGTATTTCGTATGTAATTGGGAATGTGGTTAAAATAAAATTTACAACTAAAACATAAAATTACTTCAAAGTAAAATCACATGTAGAATAAATAAGAACACTTTTGGATGCATAAGCAAACACTTCATCATCATATTACATCTTTCAAAGTTGTTAAGATGCCAAAGTATTAGTTTTATTCAAGTTAATTAAAAAAATTTCAAATAACTTTCAACTATGTGAAACTTAAAAACTGAATAAAGACAAGTAACAAAACATGAACTTCCTTCCCATTTCATCTAATCACAAACTATGTAACTAAATAAAATTAATATCCATTAGTTCAATTATTTTAAATGCATGATTTATTCAAATAATATGTATATATTTTAAAAAAATGAAAATACTACAAAATTTAATTAATTTTTGAAAATATAAAATTACAATTACATGATAACATATTCTTTTACAAACAACATACATTTTATTACATAAGGAAATTTATGTAATTATATATATATATATATATATTGTTTCATTTTATATTTAACACTTTTTTTTATCAAGTTAGAAATTTATGACATAAAATTTATGAGCTACCAACGAAACTGGTAATTAACCCATAGGTATCGGTAATTGTTTTGTGAATAAAAAAGTGAATTGAATTAATTGGTTTGTCTTTTTATATTAAAATGTAGAAGGAGTAATTATTAAAGTATTAATTAGTAGGGAGGCGCATTAAAATGACCACGTTCTCCACCACAGAGAAAATAGAAAAGAAAAGGAAGTTGAATGAGAATCCCTCCTCTCTGTTGTAATTGTAATTGTAATTGCAATTGAATTCCCATTTGGGTTTCAATTCTCTTTCTTTTCCTTTCCTTTTCTTCCATCTTCTCGATCTCTCCGATCCACATTCTTTACGCACCAGATCCATCCAATCCATTCACTCTCCTCAATCGCATTCCGAGATGAGCACCGGTGACCTTCTCAGCATCGAACCTCTTGAACTGAAGTTCATATGTGCGTTCTTTTTCTCTCTCTTTCTTTCTTTCTCTTTCCCTTTTTTCTATTCTTCTAGGGTTTCATTTTCATTCCCTTTTTTCAGTTGAGCTCAAGAAGCAGATCTCGTGTTCTCTTCAATTGTCAAATAAGACCGATAGCTATGTAGCTTTCAAGGTAACCAACCTTTCATTTCAACTCTCTCCCTCTCTTTCTCTCTTTCTCTTCAATTTTTAGGAACAACTTTCTTATCGTCATTATGATTTTGAGAAACCTTTTCTTCCCAGCATCTTGCTCGATTTGCATGTTTAATTTTGTTATTCTGATAGGTGAAAACGACCAATCCAAAGAAATACTGTGTTCGTCCAAACACTGGAATTGTCTTGCCACGATCTACATGCGATGTTATCGGTACCTATCGGGAATACAATACTACTCTCCATATCTAATTTCATTTTCTAATTTATGACTGTTAATCGATGTTTTTGTCACATTTTTGTTTATTTTACAGTTACCATGCAAGCGCAAAAGGAAGCTCCGGCTGACATGCAATGCAAGGATAAATTTCTTCTTCAAAGCGTAAGAGTAGAGGATGGAATCGCCGCAAAGGATATCACTGCAGAAATGGTATAATAAGACGTCATGCTATTGCTACCCGTTGCAATTTTCTTGATTCTTTTTTTAACTGTTTATTGGGTGAAATGACTGAGACCCCTGCCATTGGGATTTTTGTAGTTCAACAAGGAAGCGGGGCATGTGGTTGAGGAGTGCAAATTGAGAGTGTTGTATGTCTCTCCGCCTCAACCTCCGTCTCCAGTCCCGGAAGGTTCCGAGGAAGGATCATCACCTAGAGGTTCTGTTTCCGACAATGGAAATATCAGTGGCGCTGACTCCGCTGCAGTGAGTTCTTAACTTGTGGTTTAGGTGAATCTTTTTTTTTTCTCAACAGAAGATTTAAGATATTAACTGGGACGTTTTTCTCTTTGGGCTTGTTAGGTAACAAGAGCATTTGCTGAACGACATGATGGTCCAGAAAAGTCTGTTGAGGTAAATCTAAGTGATAAAATTTTGGAGTTTATACGCTGTTACTGAACACGCGTTTTGGTCTGAGGACAGTGGCCGTGTTAATTAACCGACGCTAGTAGGTCGTGATTCAGTATTGATACTTACCAGGAAAAAATACAAATTAGAACTGAACTTTCTTGTTTGAACAGGCGTCACTTTTTCAATTTGCATTTTTATGCAATCAGTATACTGCGAATGGAAACTGAACTTCTGAACATGTCACTTGCTTAGTTTGCATCGTTTAGCAACTTTGGATATTTGAACTGTCATTCACTGTGTGCCAAACTGGTGTTCAAATTTACAATTGAATACTTTAGATAGAGTCGCAATTCTTGGGAGTAATATTGATTGGAAGGAAATTTCTTAACTGAGTGCTTATTAGAAAATGGATTTTATGCCTAATTTAACCTTACAAAACTAGTTTGTAAGATGTGGACCCTTGGGATTAGGGGGACTCAATAGTAGGTGACATGAGACCCAACACCTTGCTAGGATAGATTCTAAATGACTTTTATACCATCTTAAAGTAGTGAGTTTAAGTTTAACTCAACTTCACAAAATCGACTTTCAAGTTAAAGATTGCACTCATATATATATATATTAATTTGACTTTGGTTTTAGTTGATGTAGGCTCTTTGACATATCCTCTCACACTGAGAACTATACATCCCAGGCAAGGGACTAGAGGGGTACTCGATAGTGGGTAATACAAGGTCCAATGCCTTGTTAGGATAGATTTTGAGTGGCTTTGGTATCATCATAGGAGAGTGAAATTTAAGTTTAATTCAACCTTAAAGCTAGCTTATAAGGTGATGTTTGTATCCTCTTACATATTATAATTTGATCTTATCTTTAATTGATGTGGGCTCTTTAACTATGATCAAGTAAAATTAGTAGTTTAAGCAAGAGTATAATAATTAAAGATAATGGTTTTAAAGGTGGGGACTTCTTGCTCTACCATTTTTAATCCCCTGGTTGGCTGCTAACAGATAGAAGGGAGAGGATGAAAATAGGAATGATGGAAATAATTTGTTGTTTTGTGGGGTTAGATATAGAGTGGAGATACTTGAAATAAAGGTGGGATCCAATATTCATTTTCACTATATTTCCTACCTTTTTTCTACTTCTCTTTAGAAAAATACTTCTAATTTCCTGTTCATTTCTCACTTATTTTTATTCACCTTTTCTATGCCCATTTATCATGTTTCTTTCACACTCCCTCCTCCTTTGGAAGGCATCCACCAGTTTTGTTGTAGAATTCTCTAAATTGCTCATATATTTGCAAAACATGGCATCTAATTAAATACATATGATCATATAAGTATTAGAGCATATCATTTGTATAAAACGGTGGCTTGGTTGGGGAAGTATCTTTCTTGCGTAGTGAGGTCCTTGGTGTGATTTCGGAGTCATTTCAAATAACTTTTGCAGATTGTTTCTGCTTCAAACTCTAAGGGGGCGTTTCTTCAACAGAACCTTTTATGAAAATAAGTTGGTAGAGAATAGAGAAAAAACAGAGTAGTAAGTAAAGGTCTTTGTCTAAAGAGAAACAAAAAAAAAATGAGGAGAGGGATCAAGAAATAAGTAGAAGTAGATGAAAAGAAGTACGGCAGATCTACCATTTTTTAAAATTATTTTTTCACGAATCTTCCCCCCACCAAGCACCTTTTATTATTTCCATTCCTCCCCTTTCTCTCAGCCAAACAGGCTAAGTTCATATTTTCAGGATCAGCATCTCGAGTATTACCTATCAATCATGAATTAACAGGACGAAAAACAATTTCTTTTTTGGTTCCAGGCTGTAATGATTTTAAAAGCTTGTAACTTCAGTTTTTTTTTTTTTTAATGTTTGGGGACATTATTTTGATTGTAGTCAGCTTATTTTGCAGGCAAAAGCTCTTATCTCAAGGCTGACAGATGAAAAGAATAATGCAATCCAACAAAATAACAAGCTTCGTCAGGAACTGGTGAGGATTTACAAAATATTTTCTGATAGATAACTTGTGTCTCTCCATCTGACTGACCTGTATTTCTCCTGAATGGAGAGGGGAATACCAAAGAGTATTGTTACCCCTGTATAAGTCGGTAGTACGGTTCTACCACCGAAAGGAAAGCACCATAAATTAGAAAGAGAACTGTGAAAAGTTTGATCACTGGTTCACAACTGAGTCTGGTGGATGTGCTGGTTTTCTTCTGAAGGAATTGCTTCTTTCCGTTTCTTAACATGATAAAATGAACTCTTATATAATTAACTGGGTAAAGGTGGTTCTGTTTTTGGCTTATTTTCGCCCCTTGTCCTTGGGCTTTTGCTTAATAAAATTAAAATGCATTTTGTATTATTGTGGAAGAATTTACCTTAAATATTATGTTAAATTACCAACTAATTATCTGACTTTTCATCACATAACCAAGCTGACTTTTTATTTGAAAACTTAATTTGAACTGAAAAGTAGAAAAGATGGTCTGTGATTAGATGGGAAACTTGGAATTATGTCTACTTAATTTAGGAGGGTCTTCACTTGAATATAGGGGGCCCATGATTTTTTATTTTCTTCCTAAAAATGCATTTTATGTTGAGTCAATATTTTCCTGTTAATTTTCTGTATTGTTCGTGACTGTTAATTGTTTGGAATTGGGAGTGGGGAACAGGGATTTTGAGCATTAGCAGGAGTTTTTGTTTTACGGAAAATATGTTCAGGAGGTAGTGGTTATTTTTGCATCCTGTTGTTTGGTATTAGTTCCTCAGCTTACCCCTTCGGTTATATTGTTCAATTTGTGCACTTGTGCTTTCGTTAGATCTGTTAGGAACACATTTTTCCTGTAAAATGCTTTCTCACCTATTTATGTCGAGTTTCAAAGTGGACACAAGTCAAACATTGTCTAGTCATGCATACGATGATAGGTTTTTTTTTATGATATAGACAAGTATATGATGACAGACAAACTGGTATGATCTATTTGTATTAAAGAAAATAAGCAAGTGTTTTTTAACCAACCAAACTTAGTATATATGACGTTTGAACTGTGGGGGAACACTTAATTGATGATCTTATTATCTGCAGGACATGCTGAGACGGGAAAGCAGCAAAAGTCGTGGGGGTGTCTCGATGGTCATTGTCATATTAATTGGCTTACTTGGCATAATTATTGGGTATCTCATGAAGAAGACCTAAGTCTTTTTGAGATTCAATCCTTCACCATATGTTTGATCTTAGTTTTCCTGTTGTTCCTGGCTATTCAAGAAATGAAGACGAAGGGCAAAACAGATTAAATCCAGTAGGTGTTGGTGTTTTTTTGGGGGTCGACAACAATATGGACATAGAAACATTAGTTGAAAGCGTGGGTCAATGATTTCTTTCAAGAGCAGATTACTGTGAACTGACTCATGCTTTTGTTAACATGCATTCTTTTTAAGTCAAGGGAAAATTTGTTGTTTTATGTGGTTCATTCAGTGACTGTCTGGAAATGTCAACAATGGCCACTAGTAGCATGCATATTATGAATATCGGATATTTTGTTTATTTTTCATGAGAATAATATTACTTTGTAGTCGTTAGATTTCCGAAAGCTGGATAAAAGGCTCATTACTTGCCCTGGGTCATCAGTTTCGTTTTCTTTTTCAAATGGTTTTTAAGGATATGTTTTGAAAGTATTTTTTTTGCATTTTGATGCACAATAAAGAATTTCAATACAATCAAACCTCTAATCCAAGCATGTAGTTGAAAGTTGGCAAAAACTAGCTACTGTTTGTCTAAAATGGGTTAAATTATTTGCCTAAAATAAGGTAAACTTTGGAACTTAACGGTACTCGTATTTTATTAGAAATTATGATTGAAAATGACTGTCTCTGATTATCATACTTCAACTAAGTCTCAGTTTGGATCCACTTGAGTTGAGTACTGTATACGAAGATAGATAGAAAAGGAAGTGTGGAGCGCGTTTGTATCTAACTATTTTCATTGAAATGGAAGTGCCAATTGCCAATTCACGGGTGGGCAGTGAAATACAGACCTTGTGATATTGAAGAGTTTTAGTAAGGAAGATAGCTCATTTCCACGAAGGAAGATAGCTCATTTCCACGTTAATTACGTTATTAATCTTCTGCTTTTGGATTGCAGAGAGGTTACATGGCTCGTGAAAAAAAAATTGTAGAATGGATGATGACAGATGAGAGAATTGATTATTTGATTTTATATATATATATATATATATATATATATATATATATATATATATATATATATAAAGAACTGATTCTCTATTTCTTCAATTATCTGATTACTTATTATATAAAGAATCGATTCTTGATTTCTTTGTATATTAAAAAATTAATTATTAATTATTATGTAAATATAATTAATATAATTAATATATAATATTAGTAATACTAATATAATAATAATAACAACAACTTATATTTTATTTTAATATAATTTAAACTAATTATATTCAATTTAAATTATTTGTATGATTAAGGATACATGATAATTTTATCCCCTTATCCTTTATTTCTTATCATCTTTCTCTTAACTAAATAAGTCCAACCTTTACTTCTTTTTCTTTTAAATACACTCAATCCGAGTAAAAAATATATATTCGACTGAATTCGAAAAAATCCAAAATGAATTTATGTGTCGAATGGATCGAGTAAACGCATAATATTATTAAATAAATAAAATGGATGATTATAATTGGATGCGAATAGCAAATTAGAATTTTATGAATATTTAATTCAAATTAAATGTATTTTTTTAGTATTTATAATTATATTTCTGGTACGATATTTTTTTAAAGATTTACTTCATTTATATAAAATAAAAAATATATTTTTAAGAAAATTAACTTATATAAATCTGTAATGCGAATAACTCATCCGAATAAATCCGTTATTGAAACAATCACCGATAAAATAAATGACAAATTACGAATTTCAAAATATCAAATTTAAATCATACAGAATTAAACAGGACCCAACAAGACCATGCTCAGGCCTAAGGAGTAGTAGTCGATGATTTTGTTGAATGAGTAGATCCTATATTTTATTTAGGTTAAATAGCATTTTAGTAGGAGTGTTACAAAAAAAGTAGCAGTTTTGAATAAACAGGGATGAGATCGTTCCCATTACAAAAATCCCGAATAGTTGCAGCTAGACAGCAGAATGACGCAACAAGCAAGCGCATAACAGAAGAAACGACGATAAAAAAGAAGAAGAAAGTGTAGGTATGAGCAAGAAAGAATGAAGAATGAATCAATCATCATCTTTTTTGTTTGACTTCTTCCTGAAAGTGTGTTCAACCTGGGTGGCCATGGAATAAGCGGTGGAGGCAAGCGCCTTAATGTCTGGGACTTTGTAGTTCTGCGCAATATACAGCCCCAAAGCTGTGGCCATCACGTGCGAAAGACTGCTTCTGATTATCCCCATTGTTAAACCACACCAAGCGACACGAACACGAACAACCAAAAATTGAAAAACTATCTTTAATTGTTTTCTTGTTGGTAGCGTATGAATGGCGTCACTTCTATATTTATTCCTTCTTAGGTCATAACATTAACCCCTTCTCCAAGCAATTTTTCTTTTCAAACAAACAAATTAACCTAAAACCCTTCTTCAAGTAATACCATCGGTGGGACCCGTATATTCGCCGTGCCGATTAGGTTTAGTAAAACTGACAATAAATAATAAGATTTGGTTAAACTTTTAAGTTTTTATTATGTTATTTTAATTATTTGTTTAAGTATTAAGAGATATGAAGTTTTATGATTAGTATAAATTAATATTGTGATTAAGGTTAAGTGATATATGGTTTTTATTCTTTTAATTAAAAGTATTTTGAATAATAATATTGTTATATTTTACTTTCCGAGTAACCTTTGTTATTTCACGCGTCTCTAATGAGAATAATAAAAATAATTGTCACTTTACATTAATGATAATATTATTTTAAATTAATTATAAAGTCTCGCAATTCTTTAATGTATATAAACAAATAAATAAAATGAAGTTAAAGTAATAGTCATATAATCAATTAATATAAAATTTAAATAACAAAAATTCAATTATGAATATAAAATTTTTAAATGCTCATCAAATTGAAAAAAATTAATAAAAACTCAATTTAAAATATAAATTTATAAAAACTTAAATTGAATAAAAAAATATTGCAAAATATTTTCTTTTGTTTTATTGAATATTATATATTATACATTCTTATCAAATCGTCTATTTTTAGATTATAGATATAATGTGTAAAATTTGTTCCATCCGTGACTCATATATTTAACAAAATTATAGTTGAATATTTAAACATGGTTGTACTAAGTAGAATACGAAAAACATAATCTGGAAACGGTACCAAAACAAAAAGGTTTATTTTATTTGATTATATGATCATATGGTATTGTCTTCAGAAAAACTTCAGAAGACATTTCCTAAACTATTTTTAAAATACTCAATATTAATGATTAATTTTATATTTTTACAATTAAATCAATACTTGTCTTTAAAAATATTCTATTTCTGACAAAAAAACTTATATATATATATATATATATATATATATATATATATATATATATATATATAAATAATGATCTGGTTTCTAATAATATAAAGAAAGCGTTTAGATTTACAACTTCACAAATTATGTTCAAAGAAAAAAGATACCTGAATAGTTCCTCATGTTCAATTCAATTGGCGATAATTAGGTATTGGCGTAGGTGAAAGATACCTATACATTATTATTTAAAGAATTTAATTAGAGTACATAGAAAAATTCATATTATTTAATAACAAGTTATTCTTAGTACAATTTTAAGATAATTATTATAACATTTTAAAACTTATTATTTTTATAACATTTTAAAGCTAATTATATGTTATAATTATAGTTGAATGAGAATTCATTTTTTTCCCGGTATCAAATTATGTTATCACGTTATTAGAACAGGGTCCCGTATTTTACTTTTTCTGTCTTTAAAGATTAAATGTGTTTGATTTATTTTATTTAACGAAAATAATTGTTTATTATATTAATTTCCTCTAAAATTACAAAAAAAAAAAAAATTCTTTTAAAATTTTACGTATAGATTAATTAGAAGCAGGAATTCAGTTATCATATATTGTTATTTATATTAGCAGTCAATATTGAACTACTTTTCAGTGTAATTTTTAAAATAATAATTTTAAAGTCAAAAAGTGGGTTTTTAATTTAATACAATGATTTGGGTGATTAGACAAAAATACGTCAGTATATTCTCATTAAATATGATTGGGGAACTTAAGATGTTCGCAAAAGTTTTTTTTTTTATTTCTAAATAAATATAAATAGTTAAAGTCATCGTTTTGTTTATTGCTATCTTGAAGTAATCCACTCACGGGTTTCTTGGACTTGTGATCAACTACGTTACTTCTCTGTTGGTTTTCATCATCTTCAATTCTATCAGGTTTGCTTCATTCGATCAATCAAACTTCCACTTTCACGTTTTTCTCCATTACTTCTCTGTAGTTTAACCAATATTTTACTATTATCTGCTAATTTGGTACTTTTAATTGCTTTTCTGATATCCATTTCTCTAAAGTTTTCAAAAGAGACACTGTAGGTAGGAGATGATCATCTTTTTTAGAACTTGTTAGGGTTTCCTTTTCCACTCTTTGCAAAAACAATTGTTTTCGGATGATTTTTTCTTGCATCCCCTTCTGTTTCTTGTTTGTGTTAATATCGTCTGACTTAGCGTTGCTCAAGTTTTGGGTTTTGTTTCGTTTTATGATGTTTCTAACATGTTTCATTATTTATTATCTTTAGATAATGGAAATGATTTTGAATTTTTGTTGATTGGCGAATTTTTCTTTAATTGAATTTTGTTGATTCCAATTTCAGCAGGAATGGCAAGGAGCTACTTCAAACAAGAGCATGATCTTGGTATACCTTTTGCTTCCTCTTTTTTCCCCCAATTGTTCGAAACTTTTTGCTGTGTACTTGAGATGTAGGTAGGTATTTATATTGATAAATAGTTTTTTTTTTTTTTCAGAGAAGAGAAGAGCTGAGGCTGCTAGGATTAGAGAAAAATACCCAGACAGGATCCCGGTGAGAATTGGCAATTACATTTTTCTTTGCTACTGTCTAAATACTTATGCAATTTTTGGTGATAGGTGAAGTATACATTTTTGCAGAAGACTTGTTCTTTTATGTGTTGTTCTTTTTTTTGCTGCTTGAGTAGCCTTTATTTTTTTGTATTATTATTGATGAAACCTTGTTTATTATCTATAAACAAATGCATTTATTTTTTCTAATGTCTCCTTGAAGTCACAGAGCGGCAGCATGATAACGGATTCTGGCTTAATTTTTGTCTAAATTCCTTACAGGATAAGTTGTCCTTGACCTTCATTACAGTCTTTATTGAGGAGAAAAGTGTTTAACTATGATCAATGCATTTGGCTACCTTGTACTTAGTTTTTCAGATTTTTGTCCTGCTCAGTGTGTCCTGTTTGATGAACGTAATTTCCTGCCGTTCCTGTTTGTGCAGTCATTTCCCCTTGCCTTGTTTTGCTTTGTTTCCAGGTGTTCCTATTCCTACCTTTCCCTTTACTGAATATAATATCTCTGTAAACGTAGTTGTGTTCCTCGTGAGAAGGGTCTTGAATTCTATAGCATGGAAATCTGTATTGTGTTTTAGATTTCTTTTAAGGAAAAACCAATTTGGACTGCTATTGTGTATAAGTGACTAATATGGAAGTATTCTATATTGGAGATTAAGTGATTGATTACAGAGTCATTGAATGATACAATGAATTCAAACTTAAGAAAGATTATTGGATGAGCTGTACATTTGTAAACGTTCTCAAAGGCTGGATACTGTGAAGGAAGCATCCTATTTTCCTATTATTTTGCTGCTTGGTTCTAGTTATCCCAAATAATGATGATAAAATTCCGAGGAGTCTGTATAAATATTTTATTTTACTCTAATGTTAACAACATAGTCAGACATCTAGGTTAAATTTGATTAGAGAGTAAAATCAATATTCATATTTAAAGATAGGTCGATTTTAATTTTCCTGGTAGATACATTTTATACGTATTAAGGTATGGTGTTTTAACTTATGCATTTTGCTTACCTTAACTATCATTCTCGGAAGTGCATGTCATTGATATATCCGAAATTTTGTGCTAAATTCTTCTGGATATGCCTGAAGGTTATTGTGGAGAAGGCAGAAAGAAGTGACATCCCAAGTATTGACAAGAAAAAGTAAGCTGTTGCCTATATTTTTCTTCTTATGTGGAAAATACCATATTATTAGACAAATTTTAACCGATGGCGTAATTACTTTCTCTTTATTGATATCTTAATTGATGGCCTCATACACCGTTAAGTAAGTTCTGATGTATGCAATTACAAGTGTAGCTTGGACAAAAGAATACATTTTTATTATTGTTGGATTACTAACTGTATATAGCAAACCTGTTAAAAGTGTTTCGTAATTTCTAACTTAACTATTGTAAAGTGTTGCATAAATGTGATACATACACAATGGTAAGGCTATATTGATCATAACCACTGTGTGTAACCAGCTTATATAAATTTAACAGATGATATACCAAAAACTGATAAAGATGACTTACAAATTTGCCATGAGTGACTATTAGCAACACTGCAATAGTTAAGAAAAATGGACTGATTTTGGTAGCTTCAAACAGTAAACGGACCTGAATTTTAACATGGGTAAACAAAATTATGAATTACTTTTCTATTTCTGAAAGCTTGGTTGTAATGGTTGTGTCTTTGCTTTTGTTAGCTAATAACTACTAGATTTTTGGGGTGTAATGAATATGTCATTGGCCGTTGTCTTCCGCCAGACAACGTATTAAATTTGTAACATGGTTGGCAGCCGTATACTGTATATTATGAATCTGAATGACTACATTGCAGGTACCTTGTCCCTGCTGACCTGACTGTTGGACAATTTGTCTACGTGATCCGCAAAAGGATCAAGCTAAGTGCAGAAAAGGCAATCTTTATATTTGTGGACAACGTCCTTCCTCCTACAGGTGAACTGAGGCAAACACATGCTCATTCTCTCTCTTTTAGTATATATGATTCTCTAGATTTCTAATGTAGAATAAGCCTTATCCTATTGCATGACTTGATAATTCAATTTCTTCAGGAGCAATTATGTCTGCCATATATGATGAGAAGAAGGACGAGGATGGGTTTCTCTATGTTACATACAGTGGCGAGAACACCTTTGGGGATTTCATTTCCATTCAGGAGCCCTTATAAATTAACTGCATATGATTTGGTCTCACTGGTCTGTCAGATAAATTCGTTATAGTACATCTGTCAAGAACCTTATTCTCAATGTTTTGTACAGTTGTATATAAATTCCGTGAACTTGATTAATATTAAAGGTTCTCCCATTCAGTCTTTCAACTCCTTTCTTGGTTTACATCATGCATATATTGGAATGTTCATTGATACAATGGATCAGTAGTACAAAACTTGGATTTAAATATCTTCAAGAGGGTCCACCCATTGTCTCTTGTTTCCCCTTCTTTCTATCTGGGTAAATGGTTAATTAGAATATGCTAGTCGTTATAAGCACAAGAAAAAGTGAAACTATAATAACAACACTACTGCGTACTTATTTTCCCCTGTGAAATATTTACTTATACTGAACATACTACTTTACATGATTTACATTTATAATTAGAATCATGTTGTTTTACAAACATGTAGAGGCATGCATGTCGGAGACAGTAGAATCTGAAGGATGTGTCATTGCATTGTTACACAGAACCTAGAATTTGATATCTGGTCGTTAGGCAATGGTTATTGTGACAATGTGTTGCTTTTGATGGCAGATGGTGTACGTTCCATGTGGCATGCTCCTTGGCTGCTGGGAAGAGAGTTGAAGGTGACGGTTTAGCCATGCTCCCTTGTCTCTAAAACTCCTCGTCCCCATTCCCCACTCCCCTGTAGGTCCCATATGTTGCCATTGGCTTATGCCACTTGAGCTTTGAAATAATGCAAGAGAATTTCAACTTCGAGAAAAATAGGATATGCTATTGGTAGCCTTCAACTTAAAGATAATGTGTTCAATTATCTTTTATTTTATTGCGAACAACTATAAAAGTGTTCTTTTGTTTTCATTAAAAAATTTGTTTTTATAAGTTGGTACATAAATTATTAGAATAAGTTTTGTTTTTTATTTCTCACATTGTTTTATGGTTGTTTTTATATTGATAGAGTTCTAAACAATAATTCTTTTTCTTAAATTGCTGGGGTCCTTAAGAGTCCAAATTTTCTATTGAAAACCGGAATGAATGAAACTCAAGGGAAAAACTTGTTTTTAATCTTTACATTTTTCTCATGATGGATGAATTTAATGTCGACTTAAAAAGTCTATGAAATCTATATTTCTATGGGATTTATGGTGTTGTTTAATATTAAAAGAGATGGAATCTATATTTTTTTAAGTTTGAGAATAATTTGATTTATTCACGCGAGAGTACAATTTTTTTAACAAGTTTAACTGATATTAGAAAAACTAAGAGTACTTTTAACATGAAAGACAGAAATTTGAAGACGTTTATCTGAAAGAATAGATATTAAAAATATGTTAATATCTTGTATATAGCTATGTAAAGTAATTATGATGCTTTTAGCTTTTCCCCTATTAATTTAGCATCTAAAGCATTTCATCCCAGTCTAGTTATGAGCCCGAATTAGCAGAAACTACTCGATCTCGCTTTCATTAAACCAACTTCGTTTTGGTTTGTCTGTAATCAGTTTTGTTATCGCATCCTTTTCATGCAATGAGAAAACCACCAAACTTCACCGGCCTAATGTCCAACATTTATCACTCGCCACTTCTTTAAATAATGGAAAAACCTTGTCCAAGAAAACGATAAGAAGCAAGTAGTTAACGCATTCATGCAATTGCAATTTTGGCAACATACTACTACTACTACTACTAGTTCTACAGCATAAATAGCTCTCCCTTTAATTATTTTGATTACAATCTTAATTCCCCAACAAATAGCTAATAGTTCACTCTTGTGGTAGGGATTGCAAATGGAGTGATTAAAAATGACCCAGAATAGGGGTAAGGGGACAAACGTGGACCCTTGATATCTTCATTTTCGTTTTCAAGGTTCATCTCCCAAACACATACACATGTTCTCTTAAAGAACGTTCTCCATCCCATACAAAACCTGCATTTAATGCACCCTCTATTCTACCATTTCATATTTTGTGAAAACCTTACCCTATAAGTCCATTCATAAGAGCCTCACTCTTCCTCTGTTCCTAACTTAGACCCAGCAAACTCATCTCACCATGACTTCTCTTTCTCTTCCCATCATCCTTCTCCTTAGTGTTTCTCTGCATGCATGCACTGCCCGGTTTCCTAGTCTTTCTAAAAAAGACACCCTTCACAAGGTTGGGTTCCTAACACCAACTATTCCATTTCCGTATATAAGATCACATTGCATTATACGGGACAAAAGATATTTTCTTCACCATATTTGGAAGCATTTGAAATTATTTACAGATAGAGACTAAGATTTGTGATTCTCTACAGGAACTAGACAAGGTCAAATTATTGGAGACGTTAACTACATCTAGTAGTTTGAAGGATTACACGCTACAGAAAAATCAACAACAACAACAGAAACCGATCGTAGAGGCAGCAGCTTCAGGTGCTTAATTTTCTAGAAAATCTTTTCTTTCCCAAACACACACAGCAGTCACGAGCTCAACCAATACACAAACAAAACTTCCAATGTTTATTACTGTTCATGGTTGAAAAGGTTACTCTCAGCAGTTTAAAGAATGAATTTTAGTCATTTTCTGTTAATACAAAAGTTTGGCTTTATCTCAGTCAGGAAAATTATCTAAAGTACGTGTACCTTACATGTGAGGTGTCATGTAACTGAGTTATATATATATATATATGGGTGCATGCATAATGTCATTTTATCACCTTCTCTCTCAGAATATATATATTTATAGTTGTGTAATTTCTTATATAAATTACTCTATAGCCTTATGCACCCTATATAACAATAATACTAAGTGACGGTGGTGGCATGGGTATGCAGGGACATCTTTTCAAATGGATTCGCCATCCTTTCTCGCAGCAGAGGTAAAATATACTAAAATTTAGCTAGAATTATTTTACTTCTTACCGGGTTTAAACAAATCAATTATGCATGAACAGTTTCACAATAAACCTTTGTGTGGTATGCATATGAATGTCAGCGACTGATGCACAATTTCTGGTGCCAAGAATATGCTTCCCAAATGGAGGGGCCATGTAATAATGGAAATGGTTTTTTATTTAAAATCTGTCGGGAAAGTTTATATAATAGATAAAAGTTTCTTAAAATCTGTTTGAAATATGATGTGTCGTCCATGAGTATAGATAAAGAACTTAGTTATGATAAATTCATGTCTTTCATTTATTTCTGTTTCTGTTGTTCATATCTGTCCCGAATCTTTGATCATCGTTTGTGCGAAAAAGATTCGTTGTGGGAGAGATACATGTGTTTTGCTTGTGAATATTTATGAATAGATTGTGAATGATAGAAAGCAATGAATGAGACATAGGGTTGTGTAGGATGAGAGGGGGCCTGCACGGTCAATGCTGGGAACTGTTCAGCATCATCACGTTGAAGAAACAGTGTTTACAAAGGCTAGTGACTCTGCAGAGGACATAGTTGAAATGGACTATGCTCAACCTCATCGGAAACCACCCATTCATAATGAAAAGCCCTGAATCCATGCATGCTTAGTTAGTGATTTACAATCTGTATTTTTCCAAGAATGTTTACGATGATTCTCTGTTGATTATTTTGATGTTATTCTCTGTATTTTGAAAACACAAACGATTAACATAGAAAAATCCAACACATAATCCACATTCGTTGATGACATGTAGTTTCGGGCATGTTGTAATGTGTTGTGCTGTTTTAAAAAAACATGGTGTATATTTTGACGACGATGTTTGGCATCAAGCAAGTAATGGATAAATATGAATAATACAATAATAACCAGATTCGTTTATTTAGCATTTACGTTAGTCAAATCTGCAGGCTAAAGACAGCAAGGCACATGCAATGGCGGGGTGAAATGTCAGAATTCCCAGTTTTTGCATCAAAATAATTTGATTCACGTGAAAAGTGTGGAGTGGTACGTAGACATGGATTGAAATGGAATAGTTGCCAACTTTTAAGGCGTGTATCAGAATAGTTGGTATTTCTCTTAAATGCTGGTCGGTAGTTAAATTGTGCACCCAACTTCAGTTTACTGTCAAGTGAGTTAACTCTATTCTGACTCACCCAAATACTATGAAAAAACATAAAGGGAATATATTAATTAATGTAAGAAACGAATAAATTAATTAATGCAGGAACCAAACAATGCATATCTCACATGTGGTGTAACACCGCCTACATCTCTAGCTTTTAACTAACTTCTGATCGCTACTCTTATGTCATTGTATTTACTAGAAATAAGATAATTTCAATAATATATAAATAAGGTTCAAATCTCATCTTACAAGTTGGTTTTGTGAATTTGAATTAGGTTTAAAGTCCACTTTTAACATAATATTAGAGTTATTGTTTGCAAAAATAAAAAGTCTATCTTAGCAAGATTTCTTGAACATTGTATTTCACCCACTAACAGATCATCTATTTTTTAGTTTCCCGTACGATGTGTATATATCTTGGCCGTTACTATAATCAATGAACAACTTAGATTTAGTCTTATCTACTCACAATCTTTATATTTTGTACTAAAAGTAATAAAATTTTAATATCAAGAGTTACAGATAACTTCCAACCGCTTTTAACTTACTGGATAAAAACCCATATCAGTGTGTGCAGACATTCTATCAGGTTGCGAATTGAAGCATCTAACTCAAACAGCAGTATCATCAGGGAAATGTTACATTTCTCATCCATATGACCTATAAATAAATGACTCGAAAAATCTAAATGGAAAGTAAAATTTTCACCAAATATTTCGAATGTGAACTATGATCCTCGTTGTAATTTATGTCTCCAGCAAAACATCACGAGGACATGTTACAAAATTAAGCTCTGTATATGCAACCTAAATTCTTCCACACTTGCAAGAGTCTTAATTAAAATCTGGAAAAAAATAATATGGTAATTCAGTTTCAGTTTATTCAAAACGGTAATCTTGAGTCATTTAAACTCATCTACCATGACTTCACTCTCCAAAAGAAAATAACATCATCATGTTTAATTTTAAAGTAAACATCAAAATTCACGCCTCCCAAATACTAGTGAGAAACATAGTCCTGTATAACATATTGTGTTGGAAAGTCCAATTAACCTGTCTCCGTTCTTAAGGTGCAACTTGTATATTGTTGAAGAAAGTTATGATTGTTTTTAGGGTTCCCCCGATGAGTTTGGGACCAAATTTGAAACAGACCTAAATGAGAGTTGTGGACCAATCGAACAGCTAGGTTGGACCACTTTCTTTCTCAGCGTACACTGATTTTTAATGAGGAGACACTCCAAAAGAAAAATGGACCATTTGCCAACACCATAAGAGCACTGCCTCTACCCTAGTGTAGACTCCACACAAAAACAAGTTCTTTCAATAACAATCAGGTTTCTAGATATTGTTCGCTTTTAAATTAGGAGTTATGTTATTGATTTTGTTGTTAAAAGACATTTTAAACCTGATAGAGGAATGTGAATTTAAACTACGTTCCGAACACTTCGACTTGTATTAAATGTCTTATATCAATTAAAAATAAAAAAAAATTTATAGTATGTAAATGAGGTACAAAACCTCATCTTTCAAATTGATTTTATACAATCTAGAATATAAATCTGAAATGCATATTTTATTTTATATTTTGAAATGCATAATTTAAAATATAACTATTTTGTATTTTAGAATATACAATTCAAAATATATAAATATTATATTGAGTTTTACAATTGTATTCCTTTATACCTATGAAACATATTTTTATGTTATATTTTTTAAATTGTATATTTCGGAATACTAAATTTATGGAATTGACCCTGTTTACTTTACCTGACCCAAAAATATTAGGCCCACGAAGCAGATCCACCAAAATGACTTAATTTGTACAAATGAAAAAAAAAAAAAGTATAATTGCACTGTGGGCACAAAGATTGAGTTTGGGTCCTTGAAAGAGAGAGAGTTGTTATTCGCACTCCTCTTTTCAAATTAAAATATTATATAGCCACCATATCTAGAATAGATTAAAAACTCTTTAAAAGACCAACTATAATAATAGTTACATCACTACACCGTAATCCTCATCATCATTACGGCAAAGACCAAAATAGAAATAGAAGGGTTAAAAAAAAATGGAATTCATCTAATTATTATTTATAGAAGTAAAATTAGTATAATTCTTTTTACAATTATATATTTTAAAATAGTAATATTCATTCATCTACAATATATATATATATATATATATATATATATATATATATATATATGTATATATATGTATATATGATAACTTAAACAATGTTTAAAATATAAAATCACAGATGTCAATCATCAATGTCATATGTTCTTAAGAATCTTTGCGATTATAATATTTTATGTTAATCATAATTTTTTAGGAAAAAGCTATAATTAGTCACTGCCAAAAATCACTAAATCAAATTAAACTATAAGGTGATGATGATAATGATCTATCTGAAAGCAATTTTTACCATATTTTCATCTTTTGCTTCTCTAAAATTTATCGAATGTATATGAAGCTGTAGACTTCAAGATATTGAAAAATATTAAGAAAATATAGTATTTATTAAAGTGTTTAAATTTCAAGTTGACCTTCCTTAAACAATGATAATTAGCATGCCTAAAATTGGTAAAAGTTAAAAAAAAATTATAAATTATATACAAATCAATATATAGTGTGAATGTTAAAGTTAATAAAATCACTTGATTACAAATTATATATATAATTTTTTTTTTATTTTTCAAAACAAGTCAGGGAGCCAAGCCCAAACTATCAACTGGTTAGGGTTTAGATTAGTTATAAAGTGATCATGTTTTTTTTTTTCATGATTTTTATCGTAAAGTTCTTAAAGATTTTTTTATAAATCTTTTAGAGATTTACTTTGCATCATATTTTAATTTTAATAATTTATTATTTTAAATTTTAATAAAACGACTGCTGTTATTAATCTTCATGATACGTAACAAATGTTCCTTGAGTTATCCTTGAGTTATGATTAAGTTCTTCATAAATAAACATTAATTAAATTAATCATACTAGATATGTTTTTGTATTATTTGAATAAATGAAAATGTAGTAGTGTGATTCTGTGTTGTGCTATTAGTTCCATGTTTCTTGCATCATGATAAGTAACATGAAACTGCTAAAACACAAACTGTCACCAGTGGCGTAGTGGACGTTGTTATTATACCTATAAGCTCAAAATATTACCTAGGAAAAATCAAACTCACCGCCCACAGAAAACAGATTCATCTCACTCAACTATGGAATTGTGGCAACCTAAATCTTCCGCCACATAACATTCTTCTCCTGTTCCCATCGTTCAAACGTTCAATAAATTGGTAAACTATATTCCTTCATCACTTTTTACTCTCTAAACGTTGTATTTGAAAAAATGGTACGCTAAAAGAACTTTCCCAAATTTTTATGCAATTAATTCGGTTGAATTTAGTCAACAAACTATAATTAAAAGTATAAATAGAACCTTTTTTATTACATTCTTATTTTTTTCATGTGTTAATAGTTTATAACTAACTTATTATACCACACGCAAAAATTGGTGCAATTTTGGGTGGCTACAAATTTAACTGTCGTAGGCTCTGGTAGAAACAAGTTCATAAAAGTCATCGAATAGCCACGCAAAATGACATCAAAACCTACATGTTCTTCTTTTCCCTCTTGTACACGCAAAAATTTCGTATTTGAAAAGGCATTCTGATTCTGGATCCCCCTCTGAAGGCAAACTACTGTAGCAAGAAATTTCTACAGCAGAAAAAAATCGATCTTTTTGTAGTAAAAGTTTGAAGAGACGATGAACAATAGAGACACATGGTGGAATGGCCCCACAAAGGTTTAGATCCCAACCACCCACATCTCATTTACAATCAACGGAGAAAGCTAAGAATTGACCATTGAAAAGCATTTGCATCTTCCAAAACCATTTACTTTAGTCCCAAGTTTTATCTTCTCATCGCTTTCACACTCTTCCTACAAATACACTATATATATGTATGCCTCTTACAACAACAACAACAAATAAATCCATCTTATAATCTTCATTCACATTGTTCTAGATAATCAAAACAATGGCAATGCACAAGAGCAGTTCCGGTTCAGCATTGGGTCCAGGAGGCTTAGACCTAACTCAAGCCTTCTTTAAGTCCGTCATGAACGCTGCACCTTCTTCTCCCACAAAGCGCCACACCAAAATCTCCATTGTTGGTGCCGGCAACGTCGGAATGGCCATAGCCCAAACCATCCTCACTCAGGATCTCACCGACGAGCTTGTCCTCGTCGATGCCATTCCTGATAAACTCCGCGGCGAGATGCTCGACCTCCAGCACGCCGCCGCCTTCCTCCCCCGCACCAGAATCCAGGCCTCCACCGACTACTCCGTCACTGCGGGCTCCGACCTCTGCATTGTCACCGCCGGTGCCCGCCAAATCCACGGCGAGTCCAGGCTGAACCTCCTACAAAGGAACGTCACCCTCTTTCACAAAATCATACCCCCTTTGGTTCGTTACTCCCCCGACACCATTCTCCTTATCGTTTCCAATCCCGTGGACGTGCTCACTTACGTGGCATGGAAACTCTCCGGTTTCCCTTCAAACCGTGTCATCGGTTCCGGCACTAACCTGGACTCCTCACGCTTCCGTTTCCTCATCGCCGATCATCTTGATGTTAACGCTCAAGACGTCCAGGTTAGTTACCTTTTCAAGCATTTCATTATAAACTAACTGCTTTAATAGTTTGATTATTACGCGAATGTTGTTTTGTTATAGGCTTTTATAGTGGGAGAACACGGTGACAGCTCAGTGGCTTTGTGGTCTAGCATTAGTGTTGGGGGTGTTCCGGTGCTGAGCTTTTTGGAGAAACAGGAAATTACGTACGAGAAGGAAATGTTGGAAAACATACACAAAGAAGTTACAGAGAGTGCTTACGAGGTTATAAGTCTGAAAGGGTACACTTCTTGGGCGATAGGATACTCTGTGGCGAACTTGGCACGAAGCATTCTTAGGGACCAAAGGAGGGTCCACCCTGTGTCGGTTCTTGCAAAGGGTTTTTACGATATCGATGGTGAAGTGTTTCTTAGCTTGCCTGCACAACTTGGGAGAGGAGGGGTATTGGGTGTCACCAATGTGCATTTGACTGAAGAAGAGAAACACAGACTTATGAACTCAGCCACCACAATCCTCCAAGTTCAGAATCAGTTGACTATTTGATCCTTTCTTAGATACTCATGTTGTCCTCTTCCTTTTTCCCACATTTTTGTTTCTTCTAAGAAGTACTTTTTGTTTTTTTTTTCTTTGTTGCTTGTTGCAATTTATAGAAATGCATATTTTCTATTTATCTGATAGTGGTAACTATATTTTCGTATTTAAAATCGATAAATAAATTTCACAATATAAAAACGTTAATTTTATTGGAGTTATATATTTGGTGTTTAAGGATTTTAACTCCTGTTAGGTGTGTTATCAGGGGTTATCATGTCCCGACGAAACTAGCGTTGCCAATGAATTAATTAGGATTTTTTATAATTTCTGAAACAATGAAATTTACATATGGTTTTTAAATTCCGGACTATGATTCTTTTACAAAATTTTTTTTAACAGAATTCGACAAAGTTTATTTTTTAACAAATAAAAAATATTTTTCTTTTCTTTTTAAGTTATATTAAATTTTTATTTCATATTAAACGAATTAAAATACTTACTCCTCTGCATTTTGTCTTGCGTATATGACAGTCCAAATTGCCATCCTTAGTAAAAAGAAGATCAAGCATGTGTAGGAAGAAAAAGATGAGGAAAGAAGACAAAGAAAAATGGATCATTCACAACTTTATAAAAGTAAGTTGAAAAGTATGGAGGTGCAGAAAGAAGTTGCCATTAAGCTATTGTAGACAAAAATGACAAAAAGAATAAAGGGCTGGGCCAGTTTAAATCAATTATTGTTTGCATTGTATCGTATTGATCATATGCACATTCCAAGAGTTATTATTGGGCCCAAATAGTTTATATATGAGAAATTAATATACGATGATACTTCCCTACATACGAGGCTAACCTTAATTAAGGTCGTTACTCCCTGCACCTATCAAAATTCTTCTCCACCTCATAAAAAAAATAATTCCGGAAAATATTTTCCGTAAAATGAAAGAATGTTTGTTTCCGAAAAACAAAATATTCAGAATTATTTATTGTGTTCCAAAAAAATAAATTTCAGAAATTATGGGTGCGATGCAGGAAGTAATTGTCCTTAATTAATTATAACTTACATCCATAAATCATAAACTGTGATACTTTTGTATTATGAAACAGAAAACAGTATATAAATAAAGTATAAGGATTAGTAGAAGGATATTGTAATAAAAATAAAATAAAATAAAGATAGTCCCTCGATGCAGGGACTAACTATTCCTAGGTCATGTTTATCCTTTAATTTGATGTAACCAACACCCACATGCCACTTTCACTCTTCCAAAAAGGTCGTCTATATTAAGTCACAACACATTTCCCATCACAGAATCTAGTATTGGGTGCTTAACTTTGTTTTTAATATCGACTAACTTTCAAATATTTAATACTCTTATTCTAATAGTAAAATATATTTTAAATAAATTAATTTTAGGAGACATAAGAATACATTTTTCATTTCTATATTTTTATTTAAAATTATTTTTAATGGTAATTAAAATAATTATCTACACGAGCTTAAATAATTAAATAAAAGACGTAAGAAATTAAAATATTAAACATTGAAAACATATTTTGTCACTACAAAACTAAATTGGTAGGAAATACAAAACATTAAATTACTTAAATATCAACTCTTGTTTGTAGGTATAACAAAATTGAAACGAAAACTACAATAGATATTTTCTTTTATTAAGATCTCATAGTCTATATGATCATGAAAAACAATTGAAATTGAGTGAATGAAAATTCTTATGATTTTATAATACTTTGCTTCAAGCAGACATCGTGATTATTTAAAACTCTCTCAACCTTTGTACTTTATTAAGGTCTCATGTTTGGTTCAGATTATTCAATGAAAAAGAAAAAACTTACTTCCTAAATAAAAAATAGAAAAATAGTTTTAAAATTTTATTTAAATAACATTAAAAGGAAGCTACAGATGTTGTTTTTTTTTTCCTCATAAAAGTTTAAGAAGATTAAAATTATAGTTGATTTAATGTATAAATTTTTGAAGTGAAAGAAACATACATTGAGCATAGAAAAAGTAATAAAAGAAAATGGTGAAATAGTTGGAGAGAGTTGAGTGGATCTTGATTTTGTTTTGGTCAAAGTGAAAGATTACAAAAGGTCCCCACCCTAGTTAAGGACTTCCCCACATATATGTTGGGAATCTGAATTGGGGTATTGCCACATGTTTACAGGTATCAATTTGCATATTCTCGCAAAATTTCCCACTTTCCCCTCTTTCCACGCCACATCCATTTCTGTCTTTCCACTGTTCTCAAATTCCAATTAACCCGTAAACAAATCCATTACATTTTCCGACATGATTTCCACAATTATAAAAAATTGTTAGAAATCTAAGTATGAATCTAAGTTTTGTATTAAATAAAAATAAAAAAGTAGAAAACTATACAAGAATAAATAATCATAAATTCATTACTTTAAGATTTTGGTTTGAGAGTAGTCTTAATATCTTATGTGGTTGGACTTAGGTCTCATTGGTGTTGTATCTTTCCAATAAACATTATCTTATAAATACCTTTTGTAAGGTTAAATTAAGTGTATAATATCAGACTATGAATTATAGTTTATCATAGCGAAATTTATTATTATTTGTTGGGTCTATTATTCCATTTGCTATTAATTCACGTTCAGACTTTTTATTAATATCTAATTTGATACTCGAGATGTGTATGTCTCATATATGAGAGAGGTTTGAAAGTCTCACATCGATTAAAAATAAAAATTAAATATAATGTATATTTTAGACGTGGATTTCATAAAGTTAAATTAGATTTAAAATTATGTTTTAACATATAACTAATAGTTAATTTCTCTAATTTTTTATACGTTATTCCTGTATATTGTATGATGCCGACTACTACCATGTTTATCACTTTTCAATAATTCCAAATAAAGTACTTATTTATTATCCATTTCAACGCCACCTTGTCAAGCTAACCATATCCAGAACCACCGTAAGCACGTCTTCAAACACATCACATTGCAAGTGATGGACACATGCTCATGAACCTGTGAGCCAAACAAACACATTCACCATGCGCATCAACAAATACCATCCCATTATTTATCTCGCCCCAGATATACTAGTATATACTATATACACAATAACAATCAATTATTACTAATAATTAATATACCCAATCGCATAGTCAACACTTTCATTATCCAAAATCATTAACATATATTTCGTCAAATCATTTTTTTAATCCATCAAAAAGAAAAAAGATATGAACGACCAGGTGAGAGATACAGATTCAATGCGCATACATTTCTTCTTCATGTCAGAAGTACTATTTTTTTCTTTGGGAGCGTGGAAATTTTATGTGGAGATGCATTTTAATTAGGTACATGAACTTAAAATACTAATTCTTTCAATGGTGGTAAAGAACATTTTTTGTGTACAGAGACGAATCCTGTGTGTGGAGGAATCTTCACAAGTTCACATAGCTTAATGTGCCAATCGTCAAAGTAAGAAAACAAGTATATTGACGTACATGTGCTTCTCCCTATAACCGTTAGGAATTCAAGTGTGAGTTTAAATCTCACATTGACTAGAAATGAGAAAGTAAAACACTACATAAGAATAAAGACCCATAAATCCACTACTTTAAAGTTTTGGGTTGGGAGTGATGTCAATGCCTTATGTGGTTGGACTCAAGTCTCATTAGTGTTATCTTGTCAATGATATTCCTGTACATAGAATTATGAGAAAACTCATTATTTTGAGCAATTTGAAATTACAAGCTCGAGACTTCGATGAAAATAACAAATGAAAAAAGAAAATGTAGTTTCTCTCTGAATGTGATATAATCTATGATTACGAAAACTTGTACTAATGACACCCTTAAGTCTAATAAAACAATTGCACAATTCCTTGCCAAAAAAAAAAAAACAAGACGATAAGGTTAACTTGTTTATTGATTTCTCATGTATGTCACCAACTTATTAAGTTCTCCTCTCTCTTCCATTATGCGTTTTAGTTTAATTTTGATGTTTGTTTATGATTATATTAGTAATTTGTAGGAGACGAGGGAAACAAGTTGTGTAAATAATTTGATGGTAGCTTCTTATTAAAATGGAATTATTGATCCACGTGTTGCGTTGAGCGGGTAATGGATCTTTTGAAGAACGCGAAAAGCCGATTTGTGAGAGCTTCCTAAAAGAGCCAACTATGATCTATTCATCGATCAAACTCATTATATTAATTTGTTGTACCCAATCAGTGATAGTTTTCAAGAGAAAAGAGGTTTCAAAGTCTCTGTGAAAGGCAACAAATCTTACGTCTCAATGTTGCTTTTTTGCCCTATTTGTATTAATTAATGAGATTTACGAACATACATGTTTAGAGTTTGACTTCAGTCATTAGATGTTAAATTAACACAAATATAAAAATGAAATTAAACTCGAGATGGATTATGTCACTGGCCGTCCAATAAAGTACTTTCGTCATTATTCTTGTTTGCCAAAACTCGAATTCATTAAGGGTTTTTAATGTCATTTAATTTGTTTAGTTTCTGTAAAAAATAGTAATAAATTAGTAGCATCGGCATCAACCACATACCTATGGTTACTGAGAATAAATTTGTGGTTATAATAGACCCGCGTGTCCATGTCCCAAATGCTTATCACTATTTTATCGAACAAAACTTAATAGTTTAAAGGAGGAAGAAGGAAAAAGAAAAAGTCTTTGCTCAGGTATATTTTTCTGAAAAATAAAATTATAATTTAATTAAGTAGAAAAATAGTTATTTACGTAAAAAAATGAGGCAAACTATCGACATTTCTCATCACGAGTGTTTATAATTAAATTTTTATTTTAGAATAAACAAGTGTCAAGGAAGATGCGGTGCAGCGGACTTAGATTCATAGCATATTTAAAATTATTATAAAACTTAAATCATTGTCTATATAAATTAAACATTAATATTCTTACTTAGTAGAAAAAAAATAGAATACGCTAAGAGAGTAGTTTTAAAGTCCATAAAAATAATTTAAAAGTTGTGATATAATGAATATATTTTAAAGATTTTAGTAATTAGAGATGGAATATTAAGAAAGATGTAGAATAAAAAGTTGAATAAGAGAAAAGAGAAAAGTGAAGTTGAGAGTAAAATAGAATATGAAAAGAGAAAGAAAGAGTGTGAAAAATGGATGATGAATAAAAAACGAGATGTTTCGTCACGATCACATCAATCTCCTTCTCACTTGGGTTAACGTTTACTAATATTAGCATATTACTTTTCTTTTTAATTCTCTTTTTCATCTACAAACACTCAATCATATTATATGGATTAAAAATATTATTTATATATATATATATATATATATATATGTATGTATCACTTTTTTATTTGTATTAATTTTTTTATAACTGTTTTTATTAGATTTTTTTTCAAATTATTTTATGATTTTTTTTGTATATATGTATATTTTTTAAAATCTAATAAAACTTGAAGAGGACCTTGCATTAGAGTGAGTATAAAGGGCTGCATATTGGATCGTGTGGCATAATAGATCATCTACCTCCATTTATAATAGTATGCATTTAGGAATGAAATTAATTTGCATTCAATTATGAAAATGTACTTAATTTTCAGTGAGAGCAATTACTTCTAAACTCAAAATTGATTAAATTATATTGAATAAAAATAAAAAATTTGAATAGTTGGTTACATCAATTTAAAAATTATAACGTCAACTTATCTAAAAACTTGATTAATTTATTTAGGTAAAATTTCAAGTTAAATTGCTTCCATTTTGGTGATCGATACAGATTATAACATATATTACTTCAATTTGTATTTGTTATATTAGATGGACGGAAAACTCCTGCATTTTAATAAATTAAAAAAAGTTCAAAAGTAATTAAAATTTTAAAATCATTTTAGAACACTGACAAGTAAAATTATTATTATTATTATTATTATTATTATATATATATATATATATATATTAATATGTCACTTCTTTACTAGATTATTTTTTAATATTGATTTTATGATAGTTTTAATTAATTTTTATACTAAGTTTAATAAACATGGAAGAGGTAGGAGTCTCGCTAAACATCACTATCAATTATATTGAATATGTGTACAATTACTTATATAGAATAAATTATAATGACTACATTGGCCAAATTTATAAAAAATTATAAAGAGATTTTTTCTTTCTGTCCATATTTTATAATATCAATTCTATCATTTACGATATAATTATTTATTAAATTTTTTAAAATTAACGGTCATTTTTATCTATTTTTTATATAACTGTTAATTTTTCTATTAATTTTTTTAATAAATATAAATTTATTTTATATATTAACTTAATAATATTACACTATTATCACTTATTAACATACTATCATTTATACACATACGCTAGTTATAATAAAAGCGTTATTGATTTTGAAATATGAAAATTAAATCTGATTAAGAACGGAGTCAAACTTATTTTTCTAATTATAATAAATAATTTAAATAAATTTAATTGCCCCAAAAAATCAACATAATCAAGGAGTTTTTAAAAAAATATATATATATATATATATATATATATATATATATATATATATATATATATATATATATATATATATATATATAAAGAAATTAAAATTATATATACGGATTAAAAGACAATGATTCTAAACATAGGAACTAAAAATAATTTTTTTATAGCTATAGCGAAAAATAAGTAGTTAAACTACGTTGATTATGTAGAACTATAGCGTATAATAAATAAAAAGTTTTGAATATATAAATTATACTACAGTTTTAATTTTTTGATAAATAAAAAATTATGTTTGAAAATAAAAAATATATATTTTAATTTATATTCTGATATAATGTTATTTTTCATTTATCTTTATATTTTTTTTAAATATTAAAAGAGATACTACAAATATTAAATTAAAAATATTAAAAATAATAAATTGAAATAGATAGAAGATTAAAAAAATAAACATTAATAAGTATAATCACGGGCTCGAACAAGTTGAAGTCAACCTTGTATTTTTTTCTCAAAACAATTGATACATATTTTATTTTGGAATACAAAATTTATATTTGACAAAAGTAATTAAAAAATAACTAAAAGTTGAAACAACTAGTTGATAATATGATAAGATATTCCACCTATACATTACATCTTGCATTTCTCTCCATCATTATCTAAAAGTATGTTTACATTATTTTTTTATTATTATTTTACAGTGTTTTTGGTTTTCTCTTTCACGTAATACATGTACAAATTTAATCAAGTATTGAAATAATATATTAATATGTAAGTTAAGTAGTACCGCAATTCATATAGTTACGTGTTAAATAAATGAAAAAGATCGTATCTTTTAAATTGTAAAAGATGCATAATTATTGAAATAAATCATATTAAAAATATAGCTTAAAATAATATATATATATATATATATATATATATATTTATTTATTTAAAGGCATTTGAAATTAAAATAAGAACATATAAACAGTGAATAATATTATGAGAGTAGATTTTTTTTTTGGAAGATAGAGTAGACTATTTTTTCAACATAGTTGGTCACATGTCATTTGTTTTTAAATGAGATAATAGACAAATTATTTGAATAAACATGCAATATTTTTTTATGTTAAAAATAATATTAATCGTCGAAAGTGTTTTATTTACACTTTAAACCTTATACAACTCTTTAAAACAAGTTTTTTCAATTAAAAAGAGGACAAAAGGATGAGGCATGTTTGAGGTACCTCTATTAAAAATATATAAACCTTTATAAAGTCAAACATAGAAATAAAATTTTATGAAAGTGAAGACATATCCTCTGTTTCTCATATGCAACATATAAATTCGTATGAAAAACAATAACTATTCATATGCAAAAAAAATAAAAATAAACATGGAAAAACTCAAAGAAAACATTCTTCTATTAAATTTTGTATTATAAAATAAAAAATTTAGTAATATGTCAATAAAGTCAAGAAAAATTATTGCATTTCTTGATTTTTCGAAAATAATTTATATAGTATATAAATAAGATTAACTGTTTTCACACTGATTAAGAACAATAATTATGTTTATTTAATATTCTTTTTTTATATAATATATAATTTTTATAAGTTATCCTCGAATTATATCTATCGATAATTATGTTCATATTTATAAATTAGAGAAGATTGTTTTTTAAATAGTAGTATCAAATAAAGTTTAATAAACTAAAACTTGTTTATACAATATTTAGTTTTACATAAGTTTTTTTTTTCTTATATTTAATTGTAAGGAAGATAAGTATTTATTTTTATCTGTCTCAATCCTGAAAAACTTGTCCTATGTTATCTATTATTTTAGAATTTAAATAGTATGTTTATTATTTTTTCCATTTTTCTATATATATGTTTATTATTATATTATTTGGCATCCATCCGATGCAAAACACTATAGTAACTCTTTGTTAAGAAAAGTGGAATGAAATTGAAAACTTTTGTGATAACATTAGGAAAAGAAAAACTAATAAAGCTTAATAATTGGCGTATCCAATAATCAATAACTAATTTGGTACTAAAGCATGCTTATCTATGGTAGCTATTCTTGATGCTGGTCCCATTTTGTGAGTGAGCATCGTTCTGTGGTTCTCTTAACTGAGGAAATAAAAGAATCAGTTAAAGCTTTAATGAGGCACCATGATGGGTCACAAATTCTTCCACTCACATTCAAACATTCATAATATCTAGAAGAACATGCACAAACAAATGAGAGGGTTAAAATGTTGCCTAAGGAATATTCATATAAAGACAAAACAACACCTGCAACAACCTCACACAACTAACTTTTATATCATTTCAATATTGTCACATGTATAAATACCATTACCTCAAAGACATCAAATACATAAACCTTCTTTAATTTCAAAAATACCATTACATCAAATACATCAAATTAGGCCACTAATTTTCATTTAACTAAAAATCCTACAAAGAAAAAGAAAATCACCTAACTCAACCAAGAGTCTTTTTGCTTCAACGACAAGTTATCGCTTAATATAGTAAACAACAACACAAAATGTCATCTTTATCTCATTTTTATTGAATGAAAATACATCAAAAACCAAACCATGCAACAAATTTAAATCTGCTCAAAACTTATGGATATTTATATACCAAACTCAAATCCATATAGTCAAATTATAGCTCAAGCAACTATATATGCAATCATTCATTTGTATTTATAATTTCAACTAGAATACTCATTTTAACATACATACCAAATCGAAATTTAACTACTTTAAATACATTATTTCATTACAAACAATTCAAAAGTCAAAAGTAAATGATACAATTATACAATTTCTAACTACATCTTAATTTTAAATTATTTTCTTAGTCTTTGAATCAATTGAAAAATCCAAATATAACTCAATATACAAAATAAATGAGTTAAATCAAATTTATTAACTCTCCTTACCTCCTATGAGATCATGTACTTCTAAAAGAAAGATAAAAAGGTCAAATAAAATTGGGAAAGTTTCTTTTTCTTTTCAAAGATTCTAATTTACATTGACAAATTATTACCATTAACCACATGCTTGCAGAAAACCATACATTCATTCGATTCATGCATGTTATCTCTCAAAATAATAAATTTAGTTTTTTCATCACAACAATTACTCCAAAATTCCAAAATATCAATATCAGCGTTCATATCTAGATGTATCACAAGTCCTGGTCCCATTTCCATTTCTGATCCTTCAAATTTTAGTAGTTACTCTTCGAACCCATCATCATCCCCATTATTTAATAAGATAATATATTTCGGAACCTCCAACATTTTTTAACACTGAAAAAAAGTTCTCTATATTAAACTATTATCATATAATTCTTGGAGTACTTGCACACCATTAATCATTTTCCCAAGTTCATCATCATTATCATAATTTTCATGAAAACAAAATCACTTTGTATCATGGTTAAGAAAAGCTCGCATTAACCGTTTACACATTTGTCATATTTCATTAAGAACTGGCAAAACTTCATGCGGGTTATTCATGTATTTATAAAAATGATAGTATTTTAATTGGTTAACTATAAGCTAGTTTAGTTTATGTGTGAAGTGCTAACATGCGTAATCTACAGAATCTTGTATTGTAATGGTATGTTTGGGCGAATTTGCATGGACCAATTATAATTCTTGTCCTTATATAACTATTGCAGAATTACATAACTTATTAATCTTTAATTACGATAGTAAGAGCTTTTTAAGTTTTCCTCAACTTATAGTAAAATTCAAAGTTTACAAAATCACTAAAATTCACCATTTTAAAATTTGAGCCATCAATAATTAAATAATAACAATATTACGAAGCAATAAATATAATTTTTCTATTATTCAGAAAAAAACAAAATATTGCATTCAAATAGATTCATATAGAATAAAACTAAAATACTAAATTTTATAATTTTACTCTCAAACATCAAAGAGAATTTGGCAACTTGTAAGAAGTTATATGTTGTATTGTTTTTATTTTGTCCGATGTCATGATTGATATGACATAATAAAATTTGTGCACATACATAGTTTAAATGAAGGGGTGGCATGAGAATTTGATTTTATAATAAAGATTTAGAAACCCTGGTCGTGTGTGGCCCTGACGAAGGTGTATATAAAGGTCCAAAACTCGTGCATTAAAAGCCAACTTCCTCTTTTGTATTACTTGGAGCCTTTCACTTCCAACAATGTCTACCCTCCCTACCACTCAAGGCAAAACAATCCCAGATGCCTCCGACTACAAGGGCCACCCCGCAGAGAGGTCCAAAACCGGTGGCTGGACTGCATCCGCCATGATATTAGGTCTCAAAAACCTATCTTTTTTATGAACAACACTTCAAAATCAAAACCATGTTTTTAACATGTTTTTTATATATGTATGTATGCATATCAGGAGGAGAAGTGATGGAGAGGTTGACAACACTGGGCATCGCCGTGAACTTGGTAACATATTTGACTGGGACCATGCATTTGGGTAATGCTGCCTCTGCCAACGTTGTAACCAACTTCTTGGGAACCTCCTTCATGCTCTGTCTGCTTGGAGGCTTCCTCGCCGATACTTTCCTCGGAAGGTCCGAACCCACTTTATCCCAACACTTCCAACATTATCTCTTTTTCTTTTTCATTTAATGGAAAAACCAAGATAACCCAGATCTCAATTATTCTATTCAACTCATATATTTTCTTATTGTGCCGTCACCGAAGTATATATATGGAGTATATGCCTTTGAGTTCTTATTGGGATTTTCGTTTTCGTTTTCCACAGATACCGCACCATCGCCATCTTCGCAGCAGTTCAAGCCACCGTAAGAAACAAAACGCGAAAACTTTTCTTGTTTCAACAATAAAACTTAGATGCAGCGATAACTAAGTTTCTTTGGTGATGTGTATAGGGTGTTGCGATATTGACGATATCAACCATAATTCCCAGCCTGCACCCCCCGAAGTGCACGGAAGACACCGTGCCACCTTGCGTGAGAGCGAATGAGAAACAGTTATTGGTGCTGTATCTGGCGCTTTACGTAACGGCTCTTGGCACTGGTGGTTTGAAATCGAGTGTGTCGGGGTTCGGGTCGGATCAGTTCGATGATTCGGACGAAGGCGAGAAGAAGCAGATGATAAAGTTCTTTAACTGGTTCTACTTCTTCGTGAGCACAGGGTCTCTGGCGGCAACGACGGTTCTTGTGTACGTGCAAGACAACGTAGGACGTGGATGGGGTTATGGTATCTGTGCGGGTGCGATTGTGGTGGCTCTTCTTGTGTTTTTGTCGGGTACGAGGAAGTACCGGTTCAAGAAACTTGTGGGGAGTCCACTCACCCAGTTTGCAGAAGTGTTTGTGGCTGCCATAAGGAAGAGGAAGTTGGAATTGCCCTCTGATTCCTCGTTGCTCTTCAATGATTATGACGCCAAGAAACAGACCATGCCGCATAGCAAGCAGTTCCGGTAAAATTTTCTTACCAATCGCTATCTCTTATTTTTCGTTTCTTCTTTCTTCTGGTTTTAGATTGATAGATATTTTTCAATGATTCTCTTTATAATAGTATTAAATAACTTTGCTGGAGACACCTCCTGGAGTAAGCTTTTTGACTTTAGAGTAATCATCCCCCCATGATACATATCGTCAATCATTCTTCTAATTAAATCTAGATTGATTGATGTTCAACTCAAGTTTTTCTTCCTCAATCTGAATCTTTTGGTTTTAATAAATTCCCAAGAAACTATTTGCAATTATAATATTCTGTTGTTCTGTACAAGTTCTCGGTTGTCATAGCTTGTTAACTTTAGTTTGCTAAAAGAAGTATTATTTTAATGGAGAAAGTTATTTTCATACTTCAGAAAGTGTGCATACATATATATAACTTGAAGATGGGAATAGAAAGATAACAGGGAAAGGGATAAAAAAGTAGTATGTGTGAAGTGATCAGTTTGAAATTTTGGATATGGGAAAACAGGTATTTTTTTTTTTCTATTTGTTGGTTTATGTGAAAAGAAAAGCTTTTTTTATTCCCACTGGTAAGAAAGGAGAATTTAGAATTCCAGTTACAGTTTTATTATTTCCTTACCTGGAAGAGATTCCAACCATTGGTCCATCGCTTTATGTTGTTTTTTAAGCTAGGTGATTAACGTTAAAAAAATTGAGCACAGACCGAATTAAGTGGTGTTGAAGGGTAGCTTAAAATATTTGAATTTGAATGAAGAACATTTAGGAGGGTAGTTGGAATTTGTTGAAGCGTGAATGATTGGACGAAAGAATGGACTAGGTAACGATGTAGAGCCAGATATGTAGGGCTAGTTGGCCATGAAAGGGAAAACAAATAAGTTATCTTGGCTCATTGGTCTGTGGTCTGAAATGAAGTCCACCCCACGAGCTTGGAGAAAAAAAAAAAAGTGTATGGTTTAGAATCTTTTGGCATACTTTGCTTGGAATTTTGATACTACATGCAACATCATTTTTATATGTCTTGCCCTTCTTATTTGCTTCAACGTGTGGAGACAAGGACGATAAACACCTTTCTTCATCTGTTTCCAATAATTGTCCACAAAAATTAAATTGCATTGTGGGCAGAGGAATCAGAATCCAATCACCCCACGTAAGAGTCGTAGCAACGACAAGGTTATCTCCAAGTGGAGATTCACGCCTCATTTATTTTCTGCTATTTATTTTCTCACCATTGTCTCTCTCACACCCTGCCACCTCTAACAGAGACAACACTATGTCTACGCTAATGTCCCTGCACACCTTCATGTGATCATTTCCATGGCACATTATCGTACTCTAATACTAAACTCGCATTTTATTCAAGACATGCAGACAGTGGAATAATTATTTAATACAAACAAAGTGCATCACAGGCTAACTATTTTAATGGTCATGCAGAGGCACGACCAATCGGATTTAGTTAAATAAAATAAGTTACATTTTTTCCATGAATTTTGCTAAGCTTGATTTTATGCCGTTAATGTTAATATTAATATGTGTTTTTAATTTTGAGCAGTTTCTTGGACAAAGCTGCAATCGTTGATTCATCGGGCGGTGGAATGAAGAGAAAGTGGTATCTTTGCACCTTAACAGATGTGGAAGAAGTAAAACTGGTGATAAGAATGCTTCCCATATGGGCTACCACCATCATGTTTTGGACTATCCACGCTCAAATGACGACATTCTCGGTGTCGCAAGCGACCACCATGGACCGGCACATAGGAAAAACATTTCAAATGCCCGCAGCATCGATGACCGTTTTCTTAATCGGAACAATTCTCCTAACAGTCCCCTTTTACGACCGTTTCATCGTTCCGGTGGCAAGAAAAGTGCTCAAGAACCCACATGGGTTGACCCCTTTGCAACGCATAGGAGTTGGTCTGGTGTTCTCGGTGTTTTCCATGGTGGCAGGGGCACTGATAGAGATAAAGAGACTGAGATACGCACAAGCACATGGTTTGGTAGATAAGCCAGAAGCAAAGATTCCAATGACGGTGTTTTGGTTGATCCCACAAAATTTCTTTGTGGGGGTTGGAGAGGCCTTTATGTACATGGGGCAGTTGGATTTTTTCCTTAGAGAGTGCCCGAAAGGGATGAAAACAATGAGCACAGGGTTGTTCCTGAGCACACTGTCTCTGGGTTTTTTCTTCAGCTCCTTGTTGGTGTCTATAGTGAACAAAATGACAGCACATGGTAGGCCATGGCTCGCAGATAATCTTAACAAAGGGAGGCTCTATGATTTTTACTGGCTTTTGGCTATTCTCAGTGCCATAAATGTGATGTTATACTTGGTTTGTGCTAAATGGTACGTTTACAAGGAGAAGAGGCTCGCTCAGGAGGGCATAGAATTGGAAGAAACAGATGATGCTGCTTTCCATGGCCACTGAATCTTTTCCCACCAACATTTTCTCTCTCTTTTTTTTTCTTTTTTTTTCTTCTTCCTGTGCTTGTATCAATATGCTAATCAAGTATTTTCACTCTAAAAAACGAAAAAAAAAAAACAGATAAAAAAGAAGGGCTAGCATCTGGTTACCATATAAATAAGCTTGTAAGTTGTAACCATTTTGTATGTGTTTATACTGTGCAAAAGAAAATGCAAATAAATCGAAATTGTTTACTCCATGTGTTTCATCGATGTGATCCATGTCTTAATTATTACGCACACGTTCCTTGCAAACATGACAGTTAAGTCCCACCAACATTTAACGTAGGACACATGCAATACCAAAGTGATGGTGGGTGCTGACCGGCTTTTAGTTCTTTAGTTATCATTAATCACCTATCACTTCCAGACACATCGCAACCCGACAAAACTGAATATTTATCGATCTTTTATACCTTTACATTTACTTTTTCTTTTCTTGACAAAATTTCCCTTTACAATTTACTTACCTTTTGTGTAGAATAAAGACGTTATTCAACTAATCAACTTTCAAAAAGCCAAGTAGTTTTAATTATTATTATTTTTTTCAAAATCAAGTTGGTTACAACAATAAACAGTAATGTCAACAGAATAAGAACACTATATATAAATCTACACTTAAATATATTTTCAACCTTTATTGGTTTTTCATTTTTTAGAATACTTATTATAGTCTTCATCCTTAATTATATTATATTAAAAGATAATGTGTACGCACTGCCTGTGTCATGTATCCTCCACATCTCATCTTACATGATTTAACCTTGTTTTGAGGACTAATGACAAATACAACTTTTCCGAATAGGGGCGCGGAATTTGAATACATACTGATTTGGCTTTTTCTTTTGTCAAGAAAACCTTTTCTCTAACAAAAAGCCATTTTAAGTAAACTAAACTCTATTTGGGTGTGATGGCCAATACCCAAATTCTATATTTTGTTGCTCTCTCTTAAAGAAAGGATTTAGAGGGGATTATTAAACTATGCTTAATTGGAATTCTTTAACAATTTCATTTGTCTTTGACGAGGGTATTATATGCATCTTGTATCAGTTAGGATTTCCTAATTTTAATATAGTAATTTGTTATTCTTTCTCAAGCAGTGACATGACTACCATTACATGAAACATCTCATATTCCTGATAATACTTAATTTTCCATGTCAATTTGAATTTGGTACATACGAAATTATGAAGTAGGAGAAACGTAAGAAAAAGCCTGTGGTTGTTTATTTCTACCAAAATGCAATCAATTAGGTAATAAATCAATAGCCATTGCGGGCGAGTGTAGCTATAATAGGATAAAGGGTATATCCTTACATCAGCTAATAATGCCCACCTAATTACATACAAGCAAAGCAAAACCATATAAAAAAAAGAGGCAAAATTATGACATGGTAACGAAGAGGTAACGCTGTGATATTTGAAGCTGGATTTCCCCCACTTTGTATATACGCACATCCAACACCAAGAAACAATTTCAATTTGAGATCACCAGATATTGGCATCTATCTTCGCGCAACAGTAGTAGCCTTGACCATGTATGTGGTTTAAATTCACAAAGCATCGTGGATAACAAATGGTGGAACCTAACTGTGCTACCCTTCCTCACTGTTCATTTATCACACCATCAAAGGATGACAATTTCAGCGGTTTCTCAAATCCCATTCTTGTAAAAACACACGGCATGCAACAACATTAAAGCTAAACTCCCCATTGGTTAACCTTCATGATCATTATCTGCAACATAAATACCGAGTTACAGCTCAAGATATACCTACAGAGTGTCTCAGACATTATTGCAAGCAAAACACTGTTTATTTTTTTCTTCTGAAGTGTGTATGAAATATTCCACTATGTGAAACGTTACCTGAACCAAGTTAAAATGCACTTAAGGATCGGCAGAGTCTTCGTTGATTTCACTAAATATATCAGGGCAACCGTCCCAGCTTCGAAGCTCTCTCGCTTCCCAATATCCACCAATGTATCGAAAGGTTCCACTTTCACCTTCTCTTCGGAACCACCTGGGCTTCCAACCACTTTCTTGTATTTTCCTTGACTGTGGATATATAAACAATGATCATCATCAATATACAAAGGAGAAGAAAATCACTACACTGCCAAAATATCACTAGAATACAGATTACAACACAAAGAGCTGAAGCACAAACAAATCACAATTAGTAATGTCTATAACTTTGTTTAACTTCATTTTCATTTTATATTTCTCTCTTTCTTTCAATTACAAACTCAAAAGTTAGGGAGACAACGGTATGAACAATTAAAAGGAAAAAACAAAAGATGAAGAAGTGAATGGTTCAATATAGGTAATGTGTTTATCGTTAGACAACTTCTTGGGTTTTCTTGTTCTTGGGTACTAAAAGCAAAACTTTATCGTTAGACGTGGAAATCGTTGTTTTAAAATCCTCCATAAATAATTAAATTAATAATAAATAAACTAATTTTTCACTCATTTATTTTAAATTAAACAACCTTTTTTTTCACTTCTTTCTTAAGTCTTTCTCTTCTTTAATTTTCTCTTCCAATCTCTATATTTATGGCATAAAATAAGGTTTGGATTCAGAAAACAATGTTAATTCTGAAACAAACCAGTTTAAAAATAGTAAAGAAGCAAAGTCTAATTGAAAACTTATGCTCTCATTTAGTATGAACGGAAAAGAGCGAGAAAAAAGCACTCACTTTCCTTGTTTTGATCTCTGTGGACAAAGAAAGATGAAAAAAAAAAGTGAAATCCAGAAGTTCAGTTTTTGTTTTTCCAAAATAAAAAGAAAGAAGCTTTGTTTGAGACATACCATTCTCTGACGCTTTTCCAGCCTTTGTTTCTCGAAATTAGCCTTGTCGTATTCCCCATTCTCTAGATGGCGTTGATCAGGTCGAAGCCTGGAATCCGTTGGCGGGAGGTTCTCCTTTAATCCGTGATCAAATACCCGTGATCAGAAAAGGCTATAAAAAACCATAAGAGACGCATATATAAGAACTGGAATGCATATCAAATAATGATATAATACATCATTATATACCTTGAGTCCCGGAGTAAGCTCATTGAGAGTGATGGCAAATGGTGTCAAATTATACCGGCTCACATTAGGAGATGCCATCGTCCTTTTCCACAACAAGGATGCGTTTGCGTTTGGTGAACTCAAATCTTTAGGCTTCACATTTACATTACCACTCATATAGTACATGCTGTCATCCCACTTCCCAAACAATGTCGCAACTTTTTTCCCCGTTACATCTTCCACAAATCCATGCACCTAATTCAAACCGCACACTCATGTTATACATTCAAATTTCTAACATTTAAATAAATCATTTTCAAATATCATACATCCAATAACTTACTTGCCGAGGATTTCGGTCCAGTATCGTCTGCTCTTTGAACTTGAGTCTGCACGAATACTTCCGATTGCCACGTATATCCATGTCTCCATGATGATCACAGTATATTTTCCCAAGGATGAGATTATAGATCGTGGTGGTGACCTAACACAAGAAACAACAAGAATCACAACATTGATTTAGAGAAAATATCACCATGGGATTTTACAATGCTTACCTTGCTCCACTGAAATATTTCACCATCATTGAACTCTAGGGTCAGAACACCCACTGGATCAAGCTGAATTGACCTTCCCCGAAACTTTGAATGGATGTTGCTGTCAGCCCAAAACTTCCAACCTCTACCTTCGCAGTGGCAGGCAATGAGTGTTGGATGATGACTCACCTGTTTTAGACATAATGACTGAAGCATCAACTATATACTCGGTGGATGATGAATTCCTTGCTCATATAAATATACTAACACAAAAGTACGTACGAAGATCGAATTATAAGGAACTTTCTCTGGGTCCTGTATCTCTGCTTCAGTAAATTATAAGTAACTAACCTTCTCTGAAAAGAAGCGAATTCCTTTCTCGGGGTAATCAGCTTCGTAGGTTTCACCCAATAAAGGATTAAAGGGTTTACAGTTACGACCTTCAGATGACGCATAACCGGATACTGCAAAGGCAGCAACATACAGTGCCCGAAGAAGACCGTTTCCCTGAAAAAAAATATTCAAAGGGGAAAACAGATTCACTACTTGGTTATGAGGCAACTGATCAGTTGCGACCAAACAAATTCACAGAAATGAAAACAAAGAAGCTAAAGGAGTGCAGTAAGGTTACTTAATCTGCATATCTCAAGATATGGAAACAACCCAAAAACATTCACGGGGAGAGTTGAAAAGAGAAGTTCTAATAAAATCATCATGTCCCACTAGACAATAAAAAAATTAAGGGTAAAGGAGTGCTGCTGATAATGTAGGCATTATTCAATACTAGTTTTAAATTTATATTGCCAGCACTTCAACACTGGTGTGGCAAAAACAAGAGCAAGAAGTATCTTACTGATTTTCCGTATTCGTGAGCTAGATCTAGAAGATAAGAGTACTCCAAGTCCTCACAACATTTTTGTAGGGATGATATAGGCTCATTAAAGTATACCGGGAGACAAACTCTCGTGAGATCTTTTCCCACGTTGTCCTTGATCATTGACCAAAGACTAACACCCTTCTCTTTCTCAACAGGATCTGGAAGCTTTTTTCGTCTTGCAATCTGAGGATGCTTATAATTACAGACCATGTTCTCAGGATGAATGTTCTCTGTATCAGTGGATTGCGTGCTGATTTCCCTACACCTGTCCACTTCATTTATAGCTCTTTCTGACTCACACTTGCAATCAGTCTCTGTAAAACAATCTCTAGTATCATAATATGAGATTTCATCTTCATCTGATACTTCCTCCATCTCTTGTTTCTCAATATCATCAGATGATTCAGTTGTACTACATTCTGAAACCAAAAGGTTCATGTGAAAAAAATAGTACATCTTGAAAGGACAAGTTCATAAATGAAATCAGCATGCTCAGCAAGAATAGTTCCTATTCTGGTTGAATGAATAAGCAAATCATGGACCCTCAAGTTCTCACAGAAATTGTCTCACATATACATAAATTGCCTCGACGGATAGAGGCATATGAACTACGACCATAAAAAGTATTAATTTTTTTAATTGATTGACTTTCGAAACAAAACTGTTAGTTGAACTGAATGTCAAAGATGAAATAAAATAATGAGTGATAAATTCTCTAGAGATCGGCATGAGGATGCTGATAAAAATTCTAGTGATTGAATTAAAACTCTGGAACTTCGAAGAAAAAAATATAAATACACGGGTCCATGCTCCAAGGTCATTTAGCCAAATAATTTTCATCATTCAAGAAACGGTTGCAACAACAAAATGATGTCAGCAATATTCCTTCTGTTCATATAAGACAGAACCATCGGTCCCTGTGATAACTTTCAACACAACAAAGATTCCGCATACAAGCACATGCTCATTAAATCAAAGAAGAAAGACAAAAGTAACAGCATATTATAAACAGAAAACATGGGTAACATATATTGCAGTACCACTATATTTTCCACGTCCAAGACTTGAAAACTCGTTCTTTGTTAACTGGTAATCACCATCGTGTATTGCAGTGGCTTCAGGTTCAGTATTAGCTGCCTGTTTATTGTGATCAATAGCAAATTTGTTAAGTCCCGTACCGTAAAGACCTTTCACATTCAGAAATTACACTAACACAGAAAACGGCAAACTGATATGATAGTTGAATTGACATGTAAGTCCGTGAATTATAATTACATTTCAAAGTAAGGGAAGAGGCAGAAAACAATTGATGCCATCGATCAAAGTCACCAATGACGTGACTCTTCTTAAAAGACATTAGAAAAAACCACAAAAAAAGCCAAGAATGCATGACAACATGAACCAAACATGTCATGTGGTCTTCCAATTTTATTTTTTGACTTGGTTCCTGATTGTATGATGACAATACTACTTCAGTTGAATTTGTACCAACTCAAATAGTCAGATAATTTCATCATAATTATCCAAGAACGACATACCCCCTAATGTTTCCATCCATGTGTTTGACAGAACTAAGAAGCACAGCAGTTATTATGAATAAAATATATACATAGGAAATATAAAACTATATATATATATATAGTTATATATATATATATATATATATATATTTATATATATAGCTAAAGTATTGAAAGTTTATGTACATACATTTAGTTAGAATTAGAAAAAAGTGGTACGCGTGACAAGACAACAGTCTCCTTACATGAAAGATAGCTTCTAAAATATAATTGATGGTAAAGGAGACTGAAAAGAAACTTTTGGACATTAAACAAATATAATACCGTGATTATTTTATCAAACTATGTACTCGACCATTTCAGATCATAAATTATAAAACAAAACAGCCGAAAACTTTAGAGATCAAATGACCTGGAATGGTTAAATTATTGCACAATTCGTGATCTTTGACCACATTTAAAATGATAGGGAGGGATGTGGTGGGGAATAATAAAGTAATAAATACCCCACAGTTCTTTAGGCATTCAAATGAACCCAATATAGAGGAAGATAGTGACAAGCACTCCAGAATAAAGGACAAGATAAGAAATGACCTCCAATTGCCTTATTGTATCAAGCAGATTAGATCGCTCTTGACAAAGAACTTCAAATTGTCCTTGCATTTCGGAGAACTCTGAGAGCATGATTTGTTCGCACTCCTTTACAAGGTTCTCACTGGTACCCTCTTCAAGCAAGCGTGACTTAAGCCTGTCGGTTGACACGGATATATCATTGGGTGTGAGCAAGAGATGATCATGGAGGGGTTGATGAGGATATAGGCCACGTGTCGAAACCAAGGCCTGTATCCACGCTACCCGGTCGTTCCTCGAATCAGTTCTCAGATGGAGAGTTTTCGTTGCTGTAAATATATAGAAACGCCGATCATCTGACTTGCTCTCTCTAAATGATGAAATCTGCTAAACATTCACGCAATATAATTTCATTTCAATTTCAGTGCACCAACAAACTCACTCTATCCAGGTTTTTTTTTTTATTGAAGAACAAAAATTACAGATAGGAAATAAAATTAAAATTATGAAAAAAAAAAAAGACATAGCAAAGACTAAAATTGTAGAAAAAGAAGAAATAGTGATATCAGTGTACATTGAAAAAGGAAATACTATTAGAGAGTAAAACGAACAGGACGGCAACAAAATCTATGGGAAGAGCCCATAGAAAATTGTTACAAAGGAAAAATGGGGATAAACTTCCCAAGAAGTCACACGGACAAACAAAAAATAAACACACTCTACAACCTCAACAGAAAAAAAAAACAGTAAAATTTTTGTAGTTAATGAAAGACTCCTATTAATAATCAGAAAATGCTACTGAACACATTGGCCATTCAGGTTTTGGTTCAAACCAGTGCACTATATATATTATAAAAAAAAATTAATGTGTAAAATAACTGAAGAAACAAGGTAACAAAACATTGTTTATAGCCTCTTACTTCCTTTGTTTTGTTTTTGCCCCTTTTATATAGGAGGAGAGAGCTGGGTTATTAACTAACAGCATTGGAGCACCATACAAGTTTTTCCACTCTACTCTACTCTAAACGAAAACCCCGAAGAGATATGAAAAGATAATATCCCACCCAAGTTGTTGCTAGTCCCACATAGTTTTCTCCATTTGTTAAAAAAAAAAAAAAGTATTCGGATAAATCCAATAAAACTGAGAGGCCTTTCTACTATTTGATAAGGTTGCTTAAAGTAACGTCTGAGTCATTCCAATTTACAAAGCTAGACCCAAACCCATGCCAGTCCAAGATCCCTAATTAACTGCCGTTGGATCATCCCACTGTTCACATTTTTTATTCCATCTATTCCAATATAAAATGACTCCTCCTTGGTGTCTTGCATTACCTTTGAGGCAAGCAAAGAGAAAGAAAAAGAAAAAGTATGTCAACATTGCATTTTCTCTCTCCAAATTTTTATAAGCTACAGGAACATGCTCTAGGAAAATGGGAAGAGGAAACCGAAATCAATGAAAAACAAGGGAAAACGTACAGGAAAAATAAGTAGTAAAAGAATAAAAAAAAAAAGGAAAAGGGCAAAAGACCCAGGTGTTAAGTGTTTCATGTTTTAAACTGAAATGGTAAACTAGGTAAGGTGGGAATGGGTGAAAAACAGGTGCCAAGAGGAAGCTACATTAATAAGAGCAGAGCTGAATCGTAGAAATGCATCCTTCAACAACCAATGGCCTAATGTGACCGCAAGTTAATGCCTTACCTAGGGCTACGACGTAGTCTACCGTACCCTCCATGGCCACCTGTTGATGTGACCCACTCTACATTAACAACCAGTTATTAAAACCACAATTACAAACACCCAACTCTCACACTGAACTCAAATCCATCATCATCATGTTCTAAGGTTCATTAGAATCATTTTCACTCACCAAATAATATTTTTTAGATAAATAATATTGAAATTAGATAGAGATCATTAACTGCAAACCTCCTGTTACTTTGAAATCGCAACTAAACCCACTTAACAGAGCGTAAATCACAGTCAACAATGGCGGAAACCTGCAGATATACACCTTATTGTTCCAATAGAAAAAAAAAATACATATATATTATATATTTATATACTTATATATTGTTTTTGTTCCTTTACCCTGTCAAAAAAGAATCACATTCAGGTGAGTGAACAAATTTAATCGCAAACCTTGGTACACATTAATGGTTGGGTTCACATCACCAACAAAATTGAAGAACGGATAGAGGACATTTCACATATGTGAAATCGAAAATCGGAATGTCATTACTGCGTTTTGTTAAGCTAACTTTCACTGAGCTAGTGTCGTGCCGGGAAGCAGTGTAACTAAGGAGTCAGATCACACAGGCAACGCCTGCTATGATCCTTCATTGATTTTCAGATACGTGCGAGAGATGGAACAGAAACAAACAAAATCAACATTATAAGTATGTATAAAAGATTAAAGTTACCTTGAGATGGACTACACGGGAAGAGGAAGAAGCTTTGCGGTGTTTTCCTCGTGTGGCGGGGACAACTCTGTCCACTCGTGCGAGTCGGTTGGTGGAAATTTCCCCGATGAAGCGAACGTCGTCCGGAGGAGTGAGAAGGTTGAGATTCTCCGGACAGCGGATCTTGGCATAAGAGAGAACACCGTTTCGGAGGAGGAACCATCGGGATCTCCAGCCTTTGCCGTAATTGGTCCACTTGTAGAGAACGCCGGCCACCGTGGTCTCCCATCTTTGAGCAGCATTGCCGAGGGATCCCACCAAAGGAAGACTCCTCGTTTGGAAAAGTCTCGCCGCCATCCGCTCCGGGGAATGGTTGCCGATTCCGGGACTCTCCAGAGAGATACAACACAGTTGGTGCATCTCTTTCACTCGCATTTTCTCTCCCTCAAAATACTTCTTCCTTACTTTGGTCCCTTCTATTTTAGATTGATTTAATGCGAGGGTTCTTCAACTAGCACCTGAATTATCTTTTTCATTGATTCAGTGTTGTGAAAGCTAGTGAGGTTGGAAGAAAATTAGAAGGACATGGAAGGAGGTTGAGTGATGGATACATTAGTGGGAAAAAAAAAGTGTGCAGAAGAAGAAAAGCTTATAAATTTATTTGAAGAAAAGAATGAGATTTGTATATTCAAATGAATAAATTAATGTGTTGAGAAAGAGGATTGCAGACAGGTATATATATATTAGTTGGATTTGGCAAAGGCAAAGAGAAGGGGGCAAGGTAGTAATAAAGTGAAAAAAAGAGGGTTTTTAAATGGAAAAGATAGAGTGATGTGAACTACTTGTGTTTAAATTGAGGAGAAACTAGTCCTAGTCCTGAACCACAACTAAAAGAGATATTTGATTTTCTATACTCCCAGATGGATAACTGAAAAAGGTTTGAAATAGATACCTTACTTATACAAATTAGTTGAAACTCAAATCAAGTTTTTAGTTATAAACCTGTATTTATGGGACTTCAAAATCAAATCAACATCATATTTTTAATCTAACATCAGTGTATTAATGTGTGTCTTTCTTGTAGTATATAAAAGTCTTAATTTTTTATATTTATAAGATGGTCAGACTACATTATTAGAAACTTCAATATACATTTAATCATCACACCTAATTTTCCTACATCATAAAAATGTCTAGATTTTAAAAATGAATATCAACTATCTACCTTAAAATAATATTAGAAATAAAAAATTAGTGATTTTAGAATTTAAAAGAAGATAGATAAAAGAAAGAACAAAATCAAAATGTCAATTTTAAAGAAACATAAAAAACTTATACAAAGTTTAAATCAAAACTAAAAATGTATGCAAGTTATTATTATATTTATTAATTGTTAATTGTTAATTCTATATATGTGATTATGAGAAAATTGTTAAAGAAAACAAATATGTAAACGGGATCAAAATTACAAGTTGTAGAAAAAAAGTTAAATAATTTTTTTCATTATTATAATAATAATATTATTATTATTGTTATTGATTTTTAATTATTTATTATTAATAATAAAATAATATCACTTTATAAATATTTTTCTCATTTCTCCTTTTTTTTGGATAAATAATTCTTCCTTTACCTTTTTTTTTCATCTCCTTGTCGTACAGTAACATACTAACAAAAATCAATTCAATTTTAAGACTGATGAAAAAAATGTAATAAAAGTAATTATGATAAAATAGTTTAAATATTTAATAAAAAAATATTTAATTTTGTATTATCCTAACCATAATCATTTGTGTTGAAGTAATTATGTGATCTTAAATGATTAAATGCAAATATACTTCAAGGAACTTCAAGGAAGGAAGGTCCTTTTCCTTTAGTTGTGGTCCATCTAATTTCATATCATACTGAAACTTAATTGAAGATAAAGTAGGTTAAAAAAATCAGTAACAAAAGTCACTGAGAATTATCATTAAAATAAGTCATCTTAAATATTTGACCAAATTAATTCAACTGTTTTCATAGTTAATTATTTGATTAAGTTTGAAGTTTGTTTTGCATTTATGTTCATATGTGTGCAATAAATTTGATTAACACTAAATATGTTAAGTGTTAATAATTTTTTCTTTTCATAATTCATTTTTTTCATATTCAACCATACATGTGAGTGCTTTATAACTTAACAAACTAACCATTATTATAAAATTTAATTTTTCTATTTTTTTTTTTTTACATTTTTTCCTAAATCTTGAACCCCTATTTCTATTATTTTTTTTCTCCTAAATCTTCAACATATAGAATGACCTTTTGGCACAAGGATTATCCAACTATTTATTTACCATAAAATTTGTTTGTTTGGAATATCTAAGGTTTATATCAATGTAATTAAATGAAAAAGATTGAATATTTATAGTTTATAATTATCTTTTATATTAATTCCTGAAATCTCAAAATCACCCATTAGAAACTAAGAACTTCAACAAATTTATATAGGTGGAGAAAAGTAGATAAACTCTAAGTGTCCCTTTTCCCTTTTTTTCATGCTTGTATAATAATGATTTTTTCAACTAAACATAATTAATTTTTAATGTAAGAAGACAATTTTTATTATAGTTTTTATAAAATCATTTTAAAATATAAAAATTTAAAATGCTATTCTATTAAACACTTAGGTCAATAAATTTTACAAACATCACTATCTTGTTCTTTTATATTTATTTATATATTTCTAACGAAGAAGTGAAAGTCAAAACTAGTAGAAAATATGTCAAATACGTTGAATGCGTCTCACTTCTTGATAGATCATTTGTTTAAAATCCTGGTGTTAACTTTCATCAGATTTTGTATCTTTGAATTTAATTTTTCTTCTGGATGTGACAAAATCATAAGATTGTAAGTAAAGTAATAACCAAATAAACTTGAGACATTGTAATTCTAATATTTTTTATAACAATTGGATCATATTAGAGTAATATATATAAAAGTAAAAGTATAATATTTTCAAATAATCAATAAAAAAAAAGAAAAACAGATATAACGGGATCTAATAAATTTACTTTCTCTGTGCATATATCTTGTCCTGGCGAGAGAGTCTTTTTTTTT
>Ga0214542_1000860_pt1 | contig 58785 bp, 33 predicted proteins | sample CNSS1metaG_FD_160096 | JGI IMG/M metagenome (GOLD analysis project Ga0214542, IMG submission 160096) | Root nodule microbial communities from cowpea collected in UCLA plant growth center, Los Angeles, California, USA - CNSS1 | ecosystem: Host-associated > Plants > Roots > Nodule | place: USA...
TTCATATTTACGTTTTATATTATACCAAAATAAATAATGAAAATAATAAATAAATTTAATTATATTAATGCTAAATAATTATTTTTTAATATGAAATTTAAATTTAATCGATGAAATTTTTATTTTAGTATATATTTTTAAATTGAAATGTAAGATGTCATAATTAAATATTTATAAATTTATCTTATTATTATTATTATAATAAAATGAATAATTAAAATATAAATATTAACATCATAAATAAAATAAAATGTATTTGTTTGATTTTGATAATTTATTTTAATATATTTTTATCATTAAATGAGTTTTTGTTTATTAAAACTTTATGATAATTGTGTATTTTACTTAATTTTAACTTTCATTTATGTAAGACCCACTTTATTCTCTGTCCTAATTTTTAAAGGTTTACCCTAATCAGTTGGGCCTAAGACTGACCCATAGGGTGTCCAAGACCCTAAACTGCCATAACACCCTCATTTGCTGTCACTTTTCAGAAATCAGTTTTCCTCACTCTCTCTTAGAACTACATCGGTGCTCTGCTAGGGTTTGGTCTCAATCTTGGTCAAGCTAGCTTAATCATTTTTCTGCTCCACGTAAGTTGTTTTTCAACCCATGGTCTGTCTTTTCCAGTTTGAGTTTCGTGGTTCCAACTAGGGTAACCGTAGTAAGATGTCCTTCCTCTGGTGTCCCTGTTTCTAGGTCACTAAATTATCCTAGGAGCTGTGGTGCTTCTCTACTCGTACTCAAAACCCTCACAGTAGCTCTTCCAAGTAAGGGAAGCTAGGGTTTCGTATTTTAAATTTATTTTGCCTATTTTTGGTTCTATTTTGCATTTCTGGTGTTTGTGTGGTGTTCATGATGGAATGAGTATGCATTGTTTGCTGTTTTGGATGGATCTCTGGCTTTGCAGGCGTGGAACAGTGAGGGAGAACTGTTATTTTCGCCCAAGCAAACTCGTCTCGCCTAGGCGAGAGTAGTAGAAGCTCGTCCAGGGTTTTTTGCTCGAGCACTCGCTCAAGCAAAAAACTGAGTTTTGAGCGACGCACCATCTCGCTCAGGCGAGATGGCCTCGCCTAAGCGAGAGTTCGCGAACCTCCCAGGGCCTCTGTTCGTAGTCTCGCCTAAGCGAGAGTCTGCAGCATGAGCGAGAGCACTCCTCTCGCCTGAGCGAGGGCTCCTAGCTTGAGCGAGACCTTACGCAGACCGTGTTGTTTTCTCACATAATTATTGTTGGTTGTATGATTGGCTGGTTTTTCTCTATTTAAAATAGGAAGTATGTGAATATGCATGTAATATCTGATTATATGGGCTGGAGTGGATGAGTTTGGTATGACCCTTTCATGAAACATGAATAGGATGGTTGGTTATAAATGTTGGCATGGAATTGTATGCATGATAACTTTATACTTGGTTGGTGAGACATGATTTTGGTGTGGTTTAGGACGTAATTCCATGAATCTCTAGGTGAGATCTCATGGTGGTGCCTCATTGGTCAGGACGTAATTCCATGACCCCTATTAGTGGGAGCTCATGGTGGTGCCTCATGATTAGGACGTAATTTCATGAAGGTTCGTGGTGGTGCCTCATTATATAATTTAGTAAGGATTCAAGTAAGGATTGCATCCTAACACTCTAAAGAGTCAGTTAGTCTCACGTAGAGCGTACTGACTCAAGTGGTGAGAGTAGCAAGAGACCCTAGCCTTTGGCAAGATAATGACCTTTGATGTTCCTCATCTCGACCTCCCAAGCTTATGGATATGTGGCTCTTACAGTCTTCCACATAAGTCGTTGCAACTTTTTTTTCCAAGGTATTTCTTTCAAAAGTTGGAGTATAAGTGCCTCACACAAAATCATTAATAACACTCCAGGTAAAAGCTCTTGTAGTGTAGGCAAAAGACCTTTACATGTGCAGTGAAAGCAGTGAAAGTCAGATGATGTCAAATTGAAATAAAAATGAGGTAAAGAAAATCAGAGTCACACGTAAAATTCACCTTTTGTTGGTTTGAAATAAAGGTGCATGTTGCAGCCATTGTTTCCCACCTAGGTCTTCAATGAGTAGCTCTAAGAACCATGTCTAATAGCCCTTTTTCTCAACCTCTACAACAGCATATGCTATAGGTAACATTTATTCATTCCTTTCTCTTTCCATTGTTGTTAATAACTCACGTCCATTCTACCTTTGAGAAAGCACCCATCAAACCCAATGATAGGCCTACAACTTGTGAAAGTATCCTTGCATGCCTTAAAATATGCATAGAATCTCTTGAAATGTTGAACTGAAATGATTGTAAAATGATATTTGAGTAAACTATGAATTGTATTGATCATTTTGTATGTATTTGAAAGTTGTATTTGTTAAATTGGTTTTGGGTAAAACCTCTCAAAATGGTTTTGTTGTCAATGAAACAAAAATAAAAACAAGGATTTAAACCTTATTTTCATTGTTTTTGCTCAATCGAAAATGGGACTGCTAGTCAACCTCTACATCTATCAAATTTTCACTTAAATGAAAAAAATTTCACTTAAGTAAGGCAATTATCATTCAAGTTAAAGTAAACTATTGCTTTTGAGACAACAAACAATCTTTCTATCTTCTTATCTATGGTAGATTGTATTTGAATGATTATTATAAATATAAAATAAATGTTAGATTGCGTATTTTATTTATTTGTACTTTTGTTTAAGTGAATTATATTTTATGAAAATAATTATCGAGAATAATAAGACATATATGAATTTAAGTTTAATTATCTTAAATGATTTGTATATTGAATATTCACACCTGTCTTATTTCAAAATTAATAATTTTGTTAACATTATATTAAAATTTGAAGTGATTAATAATATTTTATTTTAATTAATAATTTATTAAGAATGAATTTATTATGAAATTACGTGGACTTTTTTATTTTTAAATTTCTTATTTTAAAAGATATTTTATGACACTAATGTTGTATAGTACTTCAATATGGACAATTACCATGCATCTGTAAATAAATTATACATTATACAGTAAGTGGTTAATTTTATTTTAATTATAATATTGTATAAAATAAATAAATTAAATTCGAAGTTATACATATTTTTAGTTATTATTATAAATTAAATTATTTTAATTATTAAATAATCATTTTATATGATTAAAAATTATAACAATAAATTATTTAATATGTATATATGATGTAAATAGGATTAAGTATGTTTTTAGTTCTTGAACTTTGATCCAAAATTAGAAATTTTTCCTGTCCAAAATATCGATATATTTTGATCCCTAAACTTAAAAAATGAATGAATATAGTTTTTTTAACCAAATTACTTTAACTTTTTTGACATGTCGAATGTGTTTCATGTTAGTATTGAAGTTGTTTACATCATTTGACACATTCCCGATTCGACATCTGTTGGGAAATGTATTTGACACTTCAAAAAAAGATGACGTAATTGGGTTAAAAGGATTATATTCATTCATTTTTAAAGTTTAGGGACCATAAATTTAAAAAAAAATCAGCATAGTGTATTAGATCGGTTATTATTAGAACCGATCTAATAGGTGAGTTTCTAAAACCTACGAAACCCTTTTCTTTTCTTCCTTCTCGCGCCTCATTGTTCTATACATCACCTTCCTCTTCGTTCTCGATGTGCCATTGAGCCATTGATGAAGTTGCAGACCACCACTACACTATTCTCACCACTTGCAAACCACTGTTGTTTTGGCAACACTGTGAACCGCTGAAGTTTCTCCGCTTCCCGCCGTTCACCATCGTTCTTCTTCTTCCTCCCTCGCCTCCTCCACTCGCCTCCTCTACCATGAACCACCGTTGTAGTCGCACCAAACCTCCGCCATTCTCGCCACACTAGAAACCACTGCTTCGTGGCGCCGTTCTCGCGCGATTCTGTTCTCCTCGTGGCGCCATTGACGTTGTTGTTGTCGTCGCCGTCATTCAGTCATCCACGATCCACAATCGTCCACGGTCCATAGTCATCCACGGGTGCTCCATTTTTGAAGCCATTGTCGCTATTGTTGCTTCTATGAGCCTCCAAAGGTAGAATTTCTCCTTTGTAGTCTCTGTGAGCCTCCAAATGTCACCACCTTTGTGCTCAGAAGAAGCTTGCATCCTCTTCTTTGTAGCAATTACTCTACCGAGTTGTCTCTGTCATTGTTACATTGATTGAGGTTAGTTTGTATGCCCTTGTTGGCTTCTCTTGTTTGAATTTGAAATTGAAATTGAAATTGTTGGCTAGTTTGTTTGAAATTAAGATTGAAATTGAAATTATTGGTTGTTGTTGTTGATTGCCCTTGATCTTTTTTATCATCGTCATTGCAAACTTTATTACAATTAAAATTGTTGGCTGCCCTTGTTTGAATATCAAACTTATATATGTTTAGTGTTGTTCCTTCCTGAGGCCAATAACATGTGTCTTATATATCAAAATTGAAATTATATTTTTTAATATTCTACTATATACAATATAGTAGAGAAGGAGAATTGGAAGGTCAAACTGTTAGACAAGAATATTTGTTGTCTTGAAAGTATTAGATTACTTTCTAGAATAATACTTTTTGGAGAATGAGAATGTATTAGATTACATAAGTAAGAACCATGATTACTTCATGTAGTTTGGGTTTATGGAACATTTTTTTAAACCAAGTTCTCAAGTTCTGTAGTAATGGATCGAGGTTGGATGAATGCAATTCGAATCAGTGATGTCTATGAGAATGACATTGAAGATTTTCTACAATTTGCTCAACGACATGGGATTACCGTGAATGGAAAATATTATTGTCCCTGATTTAATTGTTTGAACGGGAGATGACAAGAACTTAACTTGATACGAGAACATCTTCAATGTGATGGTATCCTAAAGAGTTATACAACGTGGACCTAGCATAGTGAAGTTGTACACCTACCAACCGTATCTCGAAGTCAATAGTTTAATCCACATTGTGAGGATCTCATGGAAGATATGATTGAAGATATTGGACAAGAAAATTTAAAATCAGCATGCGTCTATGATTCATTGGAAGATGATTCAAAAAAGGCTTTAATTATATCCCGATTGTACGAGTTTCACTCGTTTGTCAGCGACATTAAGATTATTTAACATTAAAGCGAAAAATGGGTTGACTAATAGAAGTTTTATTGAGTTACTAGAATTGTTGCATGTAATGCTCCTAGAGGGTAATACATTGCCAACCCGTCATTATGAGGCGAAAAAGATATTATGTCCCACGGGTATGGAGTACCAAAAAATTTGTGCTTGTCCTAATGATTGTATTATTTATAGAAAAGAGTTTGAAACATTGACCAAGTGTCCAAGATGCGGAGTATCATGATACAAAGTAAAGGATGATGATGACAATGAAGATAACATGAAGAAGACTATAGCAGCTACCCATCTACAAAAGCAAGCTCTGAAGCGATTGATTAAGGCTAAGACACATGTAGACATAAACCCTTAGACAGGCAGACCTATAAGGCCAACCCATTAGAATTTTTCTAGCTATTTGGGAGTGCTAGCATGAACAAAGGTGTCCATTTTGGAACTAGATTGGGATCATGTGTCAAAAGTAGATAAAAACATGATTTGGCAGGATATTTGTGTAAGTTAACTTGTCAACTTATGAAAATTTACTACTTATTTCTATTGTCAACTTACAAATATTTACTACTTATGAATAGGAAAACTATGAATTCGACACTTCTAATTTCTTAAGGAGGAGGATAATGTCGTTAGTAGCTACAAAATGGAGAGCCTTCAAGACGATGTTGTCAAGCTTCTATGTATTTGGGAAATACAAAGAAAAGTCTCCTTGTGAGATGTATGGCATAGATGAGCAAACATGGGAAGCATTTGTTCAAAGTCGACCGGATCTCGCTTGGGAGGTATATTTCTCTATATATATATTACCGTTTAAATATTATTATATGTAATCTGATTAACCATTTATATATATTACTGTTTTAACAGGAAAAGAGAAAGAAAGCATAAGCTATACAAAGAAAAAATGAAACACCACACAAGCTTTCTCGTGGAGGGTATGATTTGCTGAAGTAGAGAATAATGTTTGCTGAAGTATAAAAACAAATGGACTCAACAGATTCAAATGAAGGACCTCTAAATCCTCCATCCCTTCCCAATCGACATGAGAAATGGAAGTTGGCTTGTATTAAACCATGAGGCAAAATGACATCTAACAAGTCACAAGTTATTGCTGAAAAAATTGTAAGTTAGTAACATATTATGCCTTAACAAGTTATTCAATTTGTTGTATGACTAACATAATTGACTTATAGAGCATAATTCAACATTATGTTAACATGATTCTCTTGTAGAGCAAAGTACACAAGGAAGTTTTGTTCCCTAGGGTCATCAAGACATATTGACCACTGCTCTAAGTACTGAAGAGCACCCTGATCGTGTACGTACTGCTAGTTATGGTGTGGGTGTGAGACAATACTTTGGATGTTATCAGAGGTAAAACACCACATAGACAGCTCCTATCACACCTGAGATTATGGAGCAATTAACTCAGATGATAAAGGCACAAGTAGCTGATGAATTAAGGCGTGAATTTGATCAACGATGGGAGTCCATGTCTCAGCAACATAATGTGGAACAAGAAGATGATGAAGAGGAGGTCACAGAGATGGAACTCTCGTACAAGTGTAGGGTGTATGTTGGAGAGGTCCCTCCTCGTTTAGTTGCCATTGGGAGATTGTATCCAAGGGGATCAACCATGCACACTGTGCAAATGTCAGATGATTTGGCTAGAGTGGTAGTTGAAGATATTAAAGATGCCACAAGTGCAATTCCAGTGCCCACAGAGGAGGTGAAACTAGTGGGAGAGGCACTAGGAACATTCATATCATGGCCTAAACAATTAGTTAAGGTTGTTACAACAAAGAAGAAGGTATATTATTTTTCTTATCAAGGAAACAATTCATAATTTAACACAAACTTTGTATTTAACTTTGCTATTATATTTTATAGGTTCATAGTGGGCAAAAGTCCCTAGTTGCATGTGCTTTTAGCCTTGAGGCCCATTCCCAGTCCAAACCTAAGCAAAATTTTAGTCCAATTCATGAATTGGCCAGGGTAGTCGGAGATCTTTTTCAATCACCACTTGCCATTCCTTGGGATAAAATAGTGTTCAGTGTTGATAATAGTGATATACCACTATATCTTCACATGAACGATGTGTATGAAATCATACAGGGGAGTCAGATGCTGAACATTGCAGTTATTCAACTATGGATTCTGTAAGTACAATTTATGTTATACTATGAATAAATGAAATCAATAATTGTCTCTAAACTTTATGGTTTGGATGCAGGTATCTAAATAAATACGTTGCCAAAAGGGGGGATGCTTATGTGTATGGTTTCTTTGAGCCTCAGCATATACAAAAGTCTGGAAATAAACATATGGAATGTCAAACATACATTCAAAACTGGATGGGGAAATCAAAGAAAAGAATATACATGGCACCTTATATTAATGCGTAAGTTCAACTTAGACACTTTAGCTATTAATTTACTAATTCAAACAAATAATTAAATTTCTTGTTTAGGTCTCATTGGCAATTGGTGATTATTTGTCCATTGGAGAATATTGTAGTTTGGTTATGCTCATTGCACAATACCATGCCCTCAGCCATGAGAAATATTCTACAGAGGTATGTGGTAGTGACTTTATAATGTGTTATTTATGTCATCAAATATGTTGTAAATGACTAGTGCCTTAACTTTGTAGTGCTCTAAATGTGTACAATATGTTGGGTGGTAAATCAACTTCATCTTCCTAAAGCTTCAAAGTGATTTCTCCTAAGGTATAATTTTCCATTGACTGTATTTTATGTTGTATGATTTGGTCATTTTTTCGTATATTAATTAATATAAATTTCATCATATATTAGTATAATAAGCAACAAGGAAGTTTTGAGTGTGGATACTATGTCATGTACTAGATGTGGACCAAAGCTCGTGTTGCTATCAAAGATTCTTGGAATGAGGTAAAAAAATAAAAAAGATTCCTCTTTGAAGCATGTTATCAAATATTTAACTAATATGCATTGAAATCTTAGAACTATAGGTTTTTGACAATGTTGAACAATTGGGATCTAAGAAGATTGATGAAGTGAGGACTGAATGGGCCAAGTACTTCTTGCAATATAAAAATTAGTTGATATGTTTCTTTTTATTTGTTGGATTAGATGTGTTTATGACTTAGGAAATATTTTGGTCAAATCCATTGTTGGATTTGAATTGATGTTTAATTATGTACTGTATAAACTGCTTGTGCTGTCTGGTTCTGGTTTTGAATGCAACAAGTTTTGGTTAGTTGCAAATACAAAACCAACTTAAAAAAAAAAATAGACAATATTAGATCGATTGTAACCTTAACCGATCTAATATGTGCTCTATTAGATTGGTTAAGGTTACAACCAATCTAATTTTTTCTGTTCCATTTTTAAGTGATCTTAGTTATATTAGTTCGGTTTTAGCGTTAACCGATCTAATATAACTTCTTTGATGTTTCTTTGTGTGGGCATCTTAAGATCGGTTATCTGAAATCGATCTAATATGTAAATATTAGATCGATTTTATACAACCGAAATAAGTTGAAGACATATTACATCGGTTGATATTAGATCGGTTCTAGAACCGATCTAATACATGCTTCATAACCGATTTAATATGACCTTTTTCCACTAGTGTTCATGCCACCTACAACAAAAAATTTTCACTTTTACCACATATAACCCTATTTTTTTACATGTTTTTATGGTCTTTGTTATAATTTTCTTTCAATTGTTTATTGTATTGTTTTTTCCTCTCACATGCCTCCTTTATGACTTTTAGGCTCATTGATTTTGTGTTGTCATTATTATGAAACATGTAGCCTACATTTAAACAAATTTCTTCAATAAATTGTATTTCTAATCAAATTTTTGTGTGGCATTTTACATCTACTCTCATTTACTTTATATTGTTAAAAAAAATTAAGTTCACAACTTAAACTTAAAAATCGTTTACAAAATTTGTTATCATAAATTTAATATTTACTTTATAAATAATCATAAAAATTACTTTAATAATAAATTGTCGACTACAATGAAGATTTAAATATTCTATAACGATTAGTTTGGTACAATTTTAAAATGAAATTGATTACTATCATTTAACAATTTTACATTTTTTTTCAGTATTAATTATAATTTACTGTAGTTGTTCCATTTCCCTATTTAATTTTTCGTTAGTCATATTATTTCTGATTTGTATTTTCCATTTCCATATTTACTCAATGATAACACTGTCGTCAAACGATCAAAATAATACTATTTATCTATAACAACTTCAGTATTGTTAAGAAAGTAGCCAAAAAATTAGTATAGGTTAAGTTAACCCTAAGTCGTCTCCCAACGAATATGGAATTGATTTTTAACTAGTTAGTTCTTATAATATCTACACAAAAGAGTTAGTCAAATAAAATAATAAAAATATGAAAGATAAAATAAGATAGAAACAATAGTAAAGAAAAATAGGTCGATTCCACTGCTTTTTCAAAATAGGATTCATCATTGGTTTCCTAAAGATTGTTGTTGTTGATTTCTTGTTTAAGACTTCAAATTAATCAATGTAACTTCTCAATCAAAAGCAAGAACTTTGTAGATTAATCTTAGTAAATTTAACCAAAGTAACTTCTCAATTAAATATTACTAATCCTAATCATCTTCATTCTTTTACCTCTTATATCTAGTAAAAAGCTAATTAACCAAAGTAACTTCTTAATTAATTCTAATCTAAGTTTTCACCTTTAATCAAAGTAACTTCTCAATTATTAGTAAAAACTCATTCAACCATATGCAAGTTTCTAAAATTAATCAAAGTAACTTCTCAATTAAAATTTAAAAACCCTTGGACTCATATGATTGTTATGTTATGCAGATTTAACACCGTGCTAACTTGCTACAATGTAGAAATCATTACTTTTACTAAATTAAGAACCAAAGGACATAGATGAAAATAAATCTCAACAAGAATCAAAAGAACAAACAAATTAATTGATCTAACCTCAGAATCCAATTAAGAAATCATAATGGAATCAAACCAAGAAGTTTAGCCTTTCATGAAATGCAAAATAAAAATCAAAGAAGAATAGAGAGAAAAAGGAAACGGAATTAGGCCCCCCTAAGGGTTCCTAAACTTCGGAGTCTCGAGCTTGTTCCCTCTTTCTGCTTCTCCCTTGGCCTCTTTATATAGACTTCAACTGGACTTGGACTTTATCTGTTCGGTTGCTAAAATATTTTATCTTTATTTAATTAATTAGCAGCTTAATTTCTGTCTAATTTTAATTATGCCCCTCTTGTTTGACAATTTTTACAATATTGACCAAAATTTGACCAGGGTTGACCAGAGTTGACTACTGCTTTGACCTGTTGACCAATTTGATTGTCCTATTAGATGCTAACACGTGGCAGTGCAGACACTCTCTCCAGAATTAGGGTTTCTACTAGTTGGAGGTGCAATGACGGTTGCTACGACGCAAGGCATGGAAGTTGCCATGGTTGTGCGGTGCTAGCTCGTAGTACTGGTTCATTCACGGTGGTGCAAAGTTTTGGTGCGGTGGTCACGCAAATCTGGTCCGCTGTATGCACTGTTGGTGCGCGAGGATGTTCACGGAACTGTGGTGGCGGCGCTGCAGTTGCATTCATTCATGGTGGCCAGGTACAACAGTTGTTGCGGAACGAAGATGAAGGTGTTGCTACTGTAGGGACTCATGCGTCACCATGAGTTGCGGGTTCGTTTCTGGTTCTGATGTTTGCGTTAATGGTGGTCCGCGTGCAGGTTGCTGTGATGGTCACGGTGGCTCCTGGTTCTGTGCGGTGGCTTCCATGGAGGTTGGACATGACAAGTGCAGTGAAGCATGGCGGCTGGAACGGTGGCACTACCATGGAGGTCGAAGTTCTGCGTCAGAAGTGATGGTGAAGGTTCGAATTACTGCCATGACTGGTTCTTCTCCAGCGACGAGCGGCGCGATGGTGACAGGTGATGGTTAGTTCAAGCTCGTGGTGGTGGAGTTACGGTGGCCGGCGATTGATGTAGGTGGCGGCTGCCGTGGAGGGTGGTCATGGTGATGGAAGGAGAGGAGGAAAATTAGGGTTAGGGTTCCATTTTTGGAGATAGTGACTTGTCAGTGTATGATTGGTTAGTTTAGTGAGTGGAGGATCATGACACGTGTCATCATGTGGTTGGAGATATTTAGAAGGTAAGAATTGTCACATGGCGTGATCTGGTTGAGTGTAGTTTAAGTGGTAGGAGGAATGTGTAAATAAGAACTGAGGGTGCATTTAGCTCCTAATTTATTTTTTTCTAGAATTTTCTGATTTTGGACTTATTTTGTAACTCTGAATATTTCAAATCCAAACTTTTAATGACCCAAATTAAATTTCAGTTGCATTAACAAACGTTAGAATATCCAATAATATTTTATGCAACTAAAATCAATTTTTACGCCATTTTTACCTTACGTACTCAATAAATCCAATAATCACATATCCTAATTAAATCAATCCTTAAGCACAAAAATTCAATTAAATACCCAGAATTAAACACTGAATCAGAATTTACTTAAAATAAATAAATAAAAAGTAATTGAAAGTCAAACATCATAATTTTATTATCCCCAAACGGGGCAAAATTTGAATTTCATATAACGTCCTAAAATTCGAATTTAGCAAAATCCATAAAAACCATAATCGTTTTACAATGTCTCGGAACAACCAAATGAAAACTTAAAATCATAAATGATTATAATGCAATCCTATGCTAAACCACTCTCCAACGCTATGCGTCAATAGCATCACTTGAAATATCATTTGCTACCGTGTAACAAGTCACACAATCATCGCCAAACACAAACAGAAAGGGTGAGCTCATAAATAATTAACACATAAGTTAATAAAATCAACATACACCCAACCATTTTATTCTAATTAGTTCTTGGCCAAGACCTTAATTCCCCAAGGCTTTTCATCCTACAAGTTACACAAATAATGGAACATGGACTCAGGATATATGATGCTCCCATGAACCTGCCCACTCGTGGTCTTGCCTCTACGAACCTCCCTGCTCGTAGTGCAACTCTACAGACCTCTCCGCCCGTAGTCTAACACACGTGATCCACCAACTACGAACCTTCCCACTCGCAACATCTCTCAAATGTGAGCACGGAACATACGAACCTCCCCGCTCGTATCCTCACACGAGAGTATGAGGATATGAACCTCCCCACTCATATCATCACATGTTCACCACCATCCACAAACCTACCCGCTCATGGCACAACATCTCCTAACCAACTCTTACATCATAGCACACAAACGCATACAAGAATACCCACTGCCTGTAGCGCTATCACCTGACACTACCTAAGCGTCGTCAAGCGAAAATCCTGTGCAAACTACTGGCGGGACATACTCGTCACCAGGCACCAGGTAGTAATCAAACCCACTATCTCAGGGTCTATCGCCTGGCGGGGCACACCTCACTGCCAGGCACCACACGTTGCAAGGAACATCTGTGATTGACTATCACCTAACGACCACTCCTATACCACTAGGCGCTATATCAGTAATGCACCAACTACTGTTTTTAGCACCTAAACCAGACCATAGTTTAATCCAATTCATCCCAATGCAATAACATTTATTCTCAAATTATTGCTTAACTCCAAACCCATACTCACAACACCTATATTTCAATCTTTTATACTTACCATGCAAGTTTACCCAATTACTTCAAGACTAACACTGTAAAAGAAGCATCACCAAGTCATCATCACATACCACACCTAATCGGCACTAGTTCTAATCACAAAACCTACCAACAAATCCAGCTCGTTTAAACATCATACACTTATCCCCTCTTTTTAGCATTTCAATCCATTCTTCCACCTATAGGTCCAAAGTCACCAATTCCCACATTAAAGCATCTAAATTCTCAACCTTTCTTAATCATTACTCTACATCTTTTCTTCTTATCTCCAACTAATTAAACCACCAAGGCAGATTCCATACTTATCCTACTTCTCACATTGCCTCAATCACAATGAATTCCTGTGCATTAATTCTTCCTGTTTTATTGACCTAATTTCTATTCCAATTCATTCTACTAAATCTTTCTCACAACCAACCAATTCAAGGCACACAAATTGCCTTTGTACCAGTCGTTGCCTGGCAGCAAGTAGGGTGCTGCCAGGCGGTACATCAACACTTGGGTAAAACCCTAGGTTTTCTGTACCTACGAAGAACCCGAAATTTTCTGAATTTGATCTAGATGCCAATTGCACCACAACACAATAATTCGCACATAATTTATCAAACCAACACCCAATAATATTATTCTTTACGCATCATACAACCCTTGAGCTATGAAAAGTCAAATTACAGCATTTGCACTTCCAAACCTAACCTCTACTCCTGGTTACTCATACTTAACTACTCCAAAGCACCATCATAACCGCAATTTCATAATTTTTATACATTTATCACATAATCAAAATTCATAGGATTATATTTCAGAAGTCCTAAGGACTCCTTCATCAAACAACACACCAAAAACATCACTGTCATTGTCGCACCGCTTGGCGGATATTCATCGCCGCTAAGCAGTTCATATCAGAACCCAAAAAACAGGTTTTTTTGGGCAAAAACCCAAAAATTAACAAAAATAGTGTAAACAAAAGGGATTTCATGCAATTTTGATCACAACAAAGCACAATATATTATACACGAATAAAACATACGAAAGCAGCTCCCCTTACTTGGTAATCCTTGCTCCAAATGAACTTCTAATCTTTGTTATATGATGCCCAAAAGCCTCCATTTGCTTCTCCAAAACTAGCTCTCACTCTTCCAAAAGCACGTATGATAGCTCTCTCAAACCCTCCCTCACTTCTCACATGAAACAGGGTTGCACCTCTCACAATTCTTCACTCTCACTACCAATTATTATTCCAATAATTTCTCTTTAATTGCCCTAACGAATTTTTAATGCAATAACAAGGTTTAATGACCCATCAATTGTCATTACTAAAGGGTTTCCTCAGCCTTCCTAGCTGCCACTCTCTGATGGCTAGGGTTTCTGACCCTTCCCATCCCAACCAAAAAGAAATTTAGCAAAAAGGAAGCTATTTCACAAACGTCAAGGTTCGAACACACAACCACTTCAACCGATTCATGTTTCATGATAATTCCTACACCTTTAGGAATATAATTACACGCACCAAGATAAAATATATTACTAAAATAACAAGTTTTAATTAAATTAACACACAATTGGCATACATAGAACTTGAACCCAAGTCCTTTTACAATATTCAAGTACTCTCAACCATTTGAGTTATACCATTCCACATCATAAAAATTAATAATTAATGTTATAAAGTCTTCCATTATTTACATTTATTAAATAATTATTTAATTAATTATTTAAATTCCTCGGATCTTATACTCTTGCTTTTTTCAAAAGAAATGAGATGATGTCGACTTTTTGTCGATGATGAACGAGACATCTATATTGTGTCTTATAACATGTTTGCTTCCATTGTTTCATATTGATTCAGTTTGAATGTGTATGATGTCTTGAATATCTATATATTGTTTTAACTTTATTATTGAAAATAGATGTTTTGTTTGATTTTTACAGGTTGATTTGCTTTTCATGACTATCATTTGTATCTGTGTTTTTGAAATTTTGTAATGCTTAAATTGCTAATATTTGTTTAATTGTTTTAAGAAATGTGGAGAAGTGGATTGTCGATTCACGCTTACTTTTTTCAAATAATTGGGATCACAATGGCTTTTGGTTGATAAGGAACGAAACATCAATATCGTGTCTTATAACAGGGACACTCAATATCATCTTCTTACTAAAGGATGGTCCAAACTAAGGGATTGTACAAGCTTGAAGGTGATCACTTCATCCTTTTTCGATACGTAGGTAACAATTTATTCTATATATTTGTTTTCATGAACGTTGCTAAGAAGTCACCATAGACAAGTACTTTGATCTTCATGGTAGACTTTCAAAAATCAGTCTCCTAAATATAATTTTTTCTAAATATCAATGTGACTCAAGTCATTTGGTATGGATTTTAACCTTTTTTCTTTCATTTATATAGATGTTATTTGCCATGTTTAGCTTCTTACTTCAAATATCTTCTTTCAGGATTTACCAATTCAATTTTCAGATTATGTCTGTAGAACAAGTTCAATTTCTTCTTTCAAGTTAAACTGTAAAAGGTTTCTATTCTACTGTTGACAAATCAATAATGGTAAAATAGAAAACAATTATAACACTTGGATGATAAAAATATTTCGTAGTAATGGTTTGAACACATTTCATTTATTCATTTCTTTGCACTGCTTTAGAATGCATAACACATTATATTGTCAGACAAAAGGTTATATTTGCTTTTTCTATTGGTTTCAAAATTATCACAATCAATGAAATTATACTTTGAAAATGTTGAAACCAATCCGTGATCAGCTTTTGCATGAAAATAAGTACTATTTTTGCTGCAAAGAATGAAAAGTAACTCTAACTTCCCATTTTTGATATGCGTTTAAGCTAGAAACGATAAAATTAAGTCCATTCTGTCTATTTGGAATTGTAGAACTGTTATTATTCATGTTACAACTAAAACAATGCTTTACAAGGTGGAAGAAGCAAGAGTAAGTTGGGTGTTAAAATGTCTACACACATTGATCCTGAAACTGCAACTATATGAGGTACATATTCAATAATTATCAAGATGTCATGACTATTTTGTAAAGGATTTGAATATCCAAATTTGTTCATAACTATAACATGTAATGCAAATTAGAATAAAATACGTGACTTTGTTTGAAAAAGAAAAAGTTAATCCCCATCAGATATGACTGATATTGTGTGTAGAGTGATCAAAATGAAGTTAGATCAAATCATGAAATGTTTCAAACAGAAGATTTTATTTGGGCAAATTGTTGCAAGTAAACTAAATTAATTGGGAGAATACCAGACGCGCTATTTAATTGGTTTTGTTCCATTTTTGAGATTCTATTTGGAAATTTTGATAACTACATTTCTTCTGTTACTTTGTTTTCAATTAAGAAAAGCAAGCCTTGATGTCAGAATATAACTACAAAAGATTTTGGATTGGACTAAAGAAATTTTTGTTTCATGATTGCTTTTGTTTCTTCTTTTGTCTATAGCGGTACAACGAAGTGGACCTAGCAAAAAGAGAACATTATAGTCCAAATGAATTCAAAGTTCAATAATAAATGTAATGTTTTACGAACCAAACTTAACAGTTGTGATGAAAGTTTGTTTGACCGTTAAAATTTCCATTTTTTGTTTAAATTTCAGAATTCGAGAGATTGAATCCTCTGTTCTATTATGCAATATTTTTGTTAAGTATAACCCTAAGGACAATTAAAATAATGAGTATTTTACCCAATTCCACCTGATAAACCACTAATTTTTTCATTTTAGAGTTTCTTTTCAATCATTCATCTCACTGAATAGGTTTTCTATTTTGTTATTCATCCAAATACAACTCCTTGAGTATTTTGACATCTGTTGTGACAATCTATGTTGTATTTCTTGTCATATTTTGTATTAATCATGAAGTTCATCTTTAGATAAATGTTTAATGTTATAGTATTCTTTTAGAAGAACAAATTATTAGTTTGTTTCAAGACCCTAAATGATTTTTTGGTTGATTTAGAAAGCAATGAAGGGGAACATCAGACAACTCAAATCACTAAATTTCTAGAAGGGTACAAGAAGAAAGAATCATAAAGATCAATTATTTAAGTATTTAATGGATTTTGCAAGTCATTTAGAATCATGTACAATAAAGTGATGAATTTTCCCCGAATGTGTGAAATTATTATTTATATAATAGTTATTGAAATATTAATGTTAAATAATTTCTTTTTACGGTACAATTTGAGTTTTCAACGTGATAGTGTATTATGAATTTTGTGTATTACATACAAATATAGCAAAAAAAAAGTGTTTATTAATTTAATTTTCCTTATTCAACAAGTGATATTTTGAGTCATGATGTAGAATTGAGCTAATAATATATTTTATTCATTATTTTATAAACTAAAATAAGATCATTTAAAAATATTTATAAACTTATTACATTTATTTTTATACGTTATTTTGTATATAACATTTTACTATTAAATTGATTTGCACAATTAAATAATTTATTAGAAATAAAAAATAATAATTAAATCATTTACCTTAACATTTTATATTATATCTAATCATTATAAAAAAATATTGATAAAAAATTAAATTAATATATACAAATACTTTGATAATTTAATATTAATAATTTAAAACTTAATAAATAAAATTATTCAATTCTATAAAATTAGCTTTTATTATTAAATATTCATTCTAATAAAAAAAATATTGGTGCATTGCACAAGTACAAATACTAGTATGTGCACATATGTGATGAGACAATATGAATTCTTTGATAGCCGTAAAGCCAGAATGGTTCTTTTACCTAGAGGGCTTTGTTGAGTCAGGGTAAAAGGGTTTCTTTCAACCATAAGTCTTTGGCATGAGCTTAGCATGAGTGTTCTTACCTAAGGTTTTGTAGAGCGGTTGGCTATGAGAGAATGTCACACTGTTGATATTACTTGGTGGTAATATGATTTAATTATTGCATGTTGTGGTTTTGGAGCATGTGATGTGTTGATATCTTAGATGACATGGATGAGAATGTGATATAATTAATATTACATGTGATGTTTATTTGGTTAGCTCACCCTTGTTTTTGTGTGTTGTTTGTGTTTGTGCGATGATCGTATAACGTGTGTGTTGTACATGAGCAGATGTTGATGTAGATGCTAGGGGAGATGCGTGACTATGAGGAGCTCGGGGGAAAGACTAGGGAGTTTTATTTTAAAAGCATTTGGAACTGTTTTTGGACTATGATGTGATAGTTTTCTATTTTGAGAATTATTTTCATTTGGAAATATTTGTAATAATTTTTCTTGAGAACTTATACCGAATTGGTTTGACTTTTTGACAAGTAGTTTTTATAAATAAAATGGTTTTGAAGTTTCTATTTAATAGGATGGTATCAGAGGTTGTGTTTTAAAGTTTTGGAAATTTTTAAATTACACGAGGCATCTCAGAAAGGGTGTTACAGCTTGTGATTGATAAGACACCTTGTGTGAAAAATATTTTCTTTTTTAGTAGAGTTAAGCTCTTTTGGAACTTGCTCTAGCATGTGTCTTACCACTAACAAACCACCTTCTCTTGGTTTAATCTCATCCTCACATGAAGATGAAAAAGAAATGTGGGAGGAAGAACTTTTAGGGTCGAAGGGAGAAGAATGTTCACTCTCTACTTGTCCTTTAAGGTTCAAAGTCATGGTCCTCTTCAATGGACAATTAGAAGCAATGTGTCCATACCCTAAGCATTTAAAACATTTAATGGAACTTGTCCTTGAATCTTGAGAAGAGTTAGGAGTGTCATTCAAAGTCCTAGCCGAATTAGACCTAGAAGGTGGGTCTTGGGAACCTTTAGAAGGTTATTTATCATGTTTCTTTTCTTTACCTTTCAAACTACTAGAGTAGTAATCATTGTATCATTCGATCCTCTTGGCCTCATGTTCTTTTATGGCCAAGTGTAAAACCATTTCAAATGATGAGGATCCATACAATTCTACCACATCTTGCATGTCCCTTCTCAACCCACTAACAAACCTAGCTACCTTTTCCTCTTCAATTTCAAATGGTAGACCTACTTTGAGAAGTAGAGACTCCATCAATTTAGCGTAGTCATTCACGCACATGGACCCTTGTTGAAGCCTTAAGAGCTTCAAAAGAGTCTCTTTCTCATATTTGAAAGGAACAAATCTAACGCCCATTTAAGATTTAATATTCATCCAAGAAGTCGAGGGTGGCTCTTGGACATTAGTGTTCATACAAACTTGATGCCAACAAGTCAAGGCATACTCCTCAAATTCTAAAACAACTAAGTATACATGCTATTGATCACTAACTAAATGAACATTAAAAACTTTGTCCACCTTTTGTTCCCACTCCAAGTAGATATTGGGGTCATTGTCCCCTTTGAACTATAGGATCTTGATTAGAGGAATTGTACCTCGTATATCCACCATAATTGCACCTTCTCCTTGCATCATCCCCACCATGGGAGTCCTCAAACGAGGTCCTCCTTCTCCTTAATCTTTTTGTCTTCACTAGCCTTAACCCTTTGGATATGTTATTGTAGCATAAGCTCACTTTGTCTCTTTTCTTCTCTCATTTGATCGAAAGTTTCTTTTCTATGCAACTCTATCTCTCGGATTAGTTGAACTAGAGTTGTTTCTTACTCCATTTGTTGAACCAAGGATTGTGCATGGCTAGTGGAGTAGTTCAAAGGTGATTCTTTTTCAACCTCTTCCACTATAGTGTCATTCAAATCCATGTTTCCTACTCAAAACACTCAAACCAAATATTAAAAGAGAGTATTAGTGGTTAAAAATTCAAAACCCGAGACCAATAATCACCCAAAATAGCAGCCCAAGTGTATAGTTGGTAGACAGCTGTTGTCGCCTAAACTGTCCCAAACAAACTGAATTAATCACCCTTTACTAATGCAGTATAAGGATCAACTCAAGTTAGTCCAAGGATGGAGTCAATGCAATGAGTGGATTGAATGCTAAATACATGTTTTTGGGAGATTTTCAAAAGCATAAAAGATAAACAAAGAAATTAAAATGAATGCATTTGTAAAGTGATGAATTAATGAAACTAACTCATAACAAATATGCTAGACTCTTAAAAGAAGAATAAATGAGAATGTATGTAGCCATGAAACCAATGCAAGGATAACAAGGAGAAGAAATGACAACATTTGAAAGAGATGACAAAAATTGGCCTAGCTAGTGCCTAAAAATCAATAACAAAGTGATCACTAAGAAAAAGGAAAACAAAACCAAAAATGATGTCTACGTACTCCACTAGCTAGTGCCCCCTTTTAATTTAGAACTTGATTTGGCATATCATAAGAGCATGAAACCAATAAAACAGTGACTGAACCAAGCCATATGGAGCCCAAAACAGAGCTGCAATGTATATATGGAAAGCTTAAACAGTAACTGCAAATTAAACCTAATAAAAATGCAAAGTAACTTTAAACTAGGATATATTTAACCAAGATGGATGCTCTGTGGACAGCAGCAAATGAAGTGCAGGACAAAATGAAAATATAAAATCAGAAGCTAAGTGTAAAATGCAAGCTGGAAATATTCATTGAAGACATAAAACTCCCACAACAGATTGAATTGGCAAGAACATCCATCATGGGTTTCAACTTACATAGTCTTAGAATCAAAATAACAACTGAATAGCAAACTAAAATAAAACTCACAATCCATATCACAATGCAAAGTGTTCAACAATTCATCTTCGAGAAACTTGAAGAGAAAAGTTTTTCAGAGAATCCAGAATGATGGTGTTATCTAAGAGCTCACAAAAGAAAACTGCATTACTGAAAAAAAAAAAAAACTCCCTCGTTCTCTCTATCCCCTTTTTCAAATTCCAGCCCCCTCCCCTCTGCACCAAAAATGCCTCTCCAAATTCCCAACAACATCCTGTTAAAAGCTGCCAAAAGCTGATCCTGCTTTTTGAGTGTGTGTGTTGCTAGTCCTTACAGAATTTTCTTTTGTTTTGTCTACTGATGTGGCAATGATGGCCAACCCTAGATCAGCTCCCTTTTTGGGCCATTCCATGTGCAGAGAAGAAGCCCATTAGGTGAAGAAAGGGTCTGCTTCAAGGCTTTGCTAAATGCACCAAATTTTCAACGAAAACATGAGGTGGTTTTTTACCTTTGTAACTGCTGCCATCTTCCAGAGTAAACTGCATCACGCACAAAATTCCAAAAATTTCTTTCTACCACTTCAATTAAATCTCTTTGAGTGTAGAATCCAACGCAACAAGAACCAACTCATTCGGACACCTGTAGAGAAAGTTATGATCAAAACAAGCAGCAAAGGTCAGTGCTGAAAAAATCAGCGTTTCTCTGCCAGCGCCTGGCGGCAGCAGGGTAACGCCAGGCGGGAACGTGACAGTGGAAAATGACCTTTTAAGATGCGCCGGGCGGTAATAAATACCGCCAGGCGAGACTGCAGCTTCTGAAAACAACTTAAAATATCACATTTTTAAGCTAAGATTGAAAGATAAAGGAAACTAAAATGGCAAGTGAGTGCAATAAGCTTCAATATGAAGGTATAGAAATTGAGATATCAATGGTTCACACTCCCAAGCAAAACAAGCCAAGGCTAGCACTAAAATCCATAAAAAGTGAAAACTCCTATAGATTTTCAAAAAGAAAATTCAAGGACAAGATATGTTTCGGCAATTCACTCGAAAGGATGAAGGGAAAGAAAACTACAAAGACAAAACATGCAATCTTAAAGACAAGCAAGGGAAAGCACAAAAAAGCAATAATGAAAAAACTCTAAAGAAGGAAATTCATGTGACAAAAATATCACGCAAAACTAACACAAGAAAAGCTTGGAAAAAGACTCTATAGAGCATATTTGAACATGCAATCTGAAGACTCAAATCATTCATACACCAAGGAAGATAATGATGAAAGCTTGATCCCTACCAAGGATGATGGTCCATGGCACATGATTAGGAGAAAGAAAGTTCTTTAATCCATTCCTTTGCTTTTATTTACTCTAGTTTGAATTCCATGAAGTTGGCTCGGTTAACTTGTTGACTTTGACCTTAGGTTGACTAGTTGACTCAAAGATTAGCTTAACTTAAGCCAACATGCTAATTCAAATTTAACTTGTTTTGTATGTTCATTAAGAAGTGGGACAAGGAAGGACATGTGCACATTTAGATGACTTTTGGAGAGCACATATGGAGGAAAGAGAAGGAGCAAAGTTTTCTAGAAACATCTAGAAAGGATGACCACATGCCTTGGCCACCAAGGAGACTAGAAACATATAAAAAGAGCATCCACCTTGCCTTGGCCAAGAAGGCTTCTATAATGTGTCCATGTTCTCCTTTGTTGACCTACTTTCTAGACTCTAGATTTTTTATTTGCATTTTAATCCTTTTTAGCTTATGTGTTTTTGCTAAGAGGCCCCTAGACACTTCTATTTAAGGTGATCTCTAACACTTGTACAAGGATTAAACATTTTGGATAAATTAAACACCTTTGTGTATCAATCATTTGTGAAAGTTTTATCCCTAGGGAGTGAATACTTTTAAGCCTTATCTTGCATAGCAAGTGGCCGCACACATCAAATCTTCTTCAAGGTTGCCATGGCCTCTACCGTAGCCTTGTAGTGGTGTGCTTCTCACATTCATCCATTTCTCTTCTGGTCCACAATGGTGTTGTGGTTTCAGTGGTGGCAACGTGATTTCCCACATGTTTTTGTGGTGAATTCAAGTGCCCCGCTGCATTTGCATCGCAGTGTAGATCTCGCGATATTTTGTAGGCCCAGGCGAGTTCCAACAATGGTGGTGGCTTTAGTGGAGGTCTTGAATCATGGTGGATGTAGGTTTGTTTCATGAATGGTGTGACTTCATGGATAGCAATGGATTCACGTTGCCGACATCGAGGTTTTGCTCATGGCTCGTGATTGGTTACGACGCCAGTGCTTTTCCGATGACGGTGTGGCTATTTACGGTAGCAGAAACTTGGTGAAGATGGAGGTAGGGTTTCATGCGTGACATGATGACATGCCAGTGTATGGTTGCCCAGTTTAGTGAGTGAAGGATCATGACAAGTGTCATAGCATGATCTAGTTAAGCTGATTTAATTGAGTGGAAAAGGGGGTGAAAATAGAAAAAGATAGAGGTGCAGAAGTAGGTTTTGTGTGACCTATTTGGAAAGAGGGGAGTGTATATGTAATTTAAGGGTGCAAAAGTGATTTTTCCAGAACTTGTTGATTTTAGCCTTTACTTAAAGGTGTTTTGTAACTTCAATCAATTTATTTTCCCACCTTAAATAAGCTTAATCTTAACTTCAGCTGCATCAACAAACATTAGAATATCCAAAAATAATTTATGCAACTAAAAATCACTTTTTAAGACATTTTTATCACACAAGCTCAAATACTCTAATTATCAATACTGTCAATTAAGGCACTTTTTAAGCACAGAAATTCAATTAAATACCCCGAATTAAACATTAAATGAGGACATAAATATGAACTCATCACACTTTGTATGTGCACTTGTATGGAATGTGAAATAGTTGAGGACTATCACATATAAACTTCACACCATTATCACATTGTTTCATTTCGCCATTCGCAAATAAGGCGGCAAGGTAAGAATTTGTGAAATCCTGAGATTCGGTGATGCCAAACATATCACTGGAGAAATTATCCATGTTGAGGTGTGATTAATGTGGGAATGAGCAAAGGAAACATAATAGACTTTATGAAAATATAAATTGTGCAAATGATAGAGGTGGATGGCCATGGTCTTTATAAGGCATGGTGGCTAAATTATTGAAGGATATAAAAGAAATAAAATTTGCATTGCATACATAGAGTTCAATTATTTACATATTTAGAAATAAAGGAAAGTACATAATGGGCCCAAAATGAATTGATTTTCATACAATTATATTCATCAGCGATGCCCTCCAGTGACACATGTTGACCTTCATATTGGTCGTTGAGGTCGTCATTGTGGTTGTGGTTGAGGAGGGGGAGACTTACTTTCCTCATCAGTATCTTCAAATTCTACATACTAAGAACCATCTTCAAACCTATGAAAAGGCATTTCTAGTTAATAATATTGTTATGAGGAAGAAGGCCCTCGGTATGTTGATGGCGGAGTCATGGTAGATGTGCCAAACATCTGCGATTGAGCTCTACTAAAGTTAGAGAACTGTGGCTTGGAAGAACCACCATACATATGGGATTGTTAACTCATATTTTTACAGTCATTTTTAGAGTTAAACAAAACCCAAACAATTTCCCCTAATGAAGTATAGGGAAAATGACTTAGGATCAAATCCAAGGAAATAATGTGTGTTAAGTTTAGCTTGTGTAATTTAATCTCGCTAAAATTAAAATAAAAGAAAACAAATGGGGAAAATTAAAAATAAACAAAGAAACTAAGAAAAAAGGTGCAATTTTTATTCAATTAAATCGAAAAACTAAATGCATGATTACAAGCAACTAAAGATATGCAGAAATGATGAAGATGCATAGGACGTAATGGATATGAGAAACTAGATTTACATGGAATGCAAGTGAACCTAGATGAGTAATGCTTGGTCAACTTTGCCATAATAAAATCTATGCAGAATTAATGTAGAATCTAAACTATGCAAGATATATCACGTGAGAAGTTCCATAAAAATTTATGGAAATCAATAACAAAACACAATCAACTTCAATGCAGTAAAGTTCATCAATGAAATCTAATTGCCAGGGATGTTATGTGCGTACATGCAATTCGGATCCTTTTCAATTTCAGATGTACTGACAATTTTTCTTAATCACAGCATAACCAGATTGGGATAAGGTCACTCCAAGATACCAGAAAAATGCAAACATAAATGCTTATCATGTGATTGGACTATCATGATGCTCACAAGCTCTAATCACAACATGAAAAATCAGAACCAACTCATTTCTACTTCTTTAAAAATATGTTAGTAATATGATTGTAAAATCATATTTAAATAATGTAGAATAATAAAGTTTAATTGGCAGCATAGTACTCAAACTGAATGCAGCAATTTATAGAAAGAGTCATATAAGACCCTACATCTAGCCATGAATGCTACTACTGTTTGGAGAAAATCAACATGAAATAATGTGGCTCCAAAGTACAGAATATGCCTACAAACAATTGATAGCAAAACTAGTGGGCCATTTTAAGCTAAAATTCAAATATGTATAAGGAATCACACTTGTAACAATACACTTAAACCAAAACAATCAGCATAGAGCCAACACGTGACAGCAGAATCAATGTAAACAGTGGCAGAACAATAGTGGAAATATAGTCCAGATTTGAACAGATGCAGTATCATGCATATACACTATTCTAACTACAAGCAAAATGGCTAAGATGAATGAATGGAACTAAAAAGATGTTGATCTAGATTCAAATGCAGATTTAGGCATAACAGTGGGTTATGGATGCATGAATGCACAAATATGACAACTAGAAGAACCATATGCAGGTGCAAAAATTAAATATGCATGGAGATGCAAATGCACTAAAAAAAATATGCCAAACAGACTTCATATGCTTTAGAATGTACAGAAATTGTTAAATTTCATGGAAGGAAAGGATTCAACTAAAACACTACTCAAAAGCTTGAAAATAAAAACTAGTTAATGCATAAAATAAAATCTAAAACAAGAGAAATAAACTTGGTGCAAGAACTTCAATAAAAAAATAGAAGAATAACAGAAAGAAATAAAGGAAACTTAAAATGCAATAGAATTGAAATAAACTAGACTTGGAATAGTTGTAGAGAGTGAACAAGAATCCATCTACACTCGAGAAGACATCTCGATATTATGTGCCAACTTTGGGGTCATTTGGTTTCCAAGAGGAAACATTAAACTATGCATAATTATGGATTCATGATCACTACACTGACTCAAGAACATAAAGCTAAATTAATAACTGGAATGCGATAAAAGAATTTAAACAAATTCAAAAAATTAAAGTTGCAAAACATAAAACGGAAGTGAATCATAAACAAGCAAGAAACACAAGCTAAAATTCAAAACTAGAAATTTAAATGGAAGCAAAATTAGTGTATTCATTGCAAATTCATAGAAGTGTTACACAAGGTCAAGAAAGAGGTTGAAATTAAAATGGTGAAAAAAGGTTTACTGAGCAATTCCCGACCACTTTGTGCTCATGAAAAGCTAAGTGAAACCACCCACACACTAAGGAAAACCCCAATCTCTCAAGGCCACTTTGTACTCATCAGAGATGGAGAACCCTTCTTACAATGCACTATTTCCCTCTCTCGCAAGAACACCCTTGAAGAACCCTAGCCTCTGGACATGCTTCTACTCATGCAACTATGGCTCCTCCAAGAAAAACCTAATTGTTGCCCTTTTAAACCCCAAAAGAAAAATAAAATAAAAAAATAGAAAACCTAACCTCAATACCCTTGCTCTCGAACCAGAGTCACAACCCTTGCACCTAATTGACGTGCACCCTTGATCATCTTTGATTCTCTATCATTCGTCCATCTCTCCCTCAATCTCATCATGCATCAGCTTTTGCTCCATTCCCTCGGCCCATATCTCACGCATCAGATTTCTTTTCAAGATGGAATGCTCATCAGGTTTTGGCTCTCTAAGGAAGTTGGATCAAACTTTAGAGTAGTGCCTCCTTCGTGATTCCTGTGATTAACATCTAGCAGCAAAGGTTGGCTTAACATTGTAAGTGAAGGAGTGCCTTTCAAAAAATTGGTCAAACACTTTAGTTGATCCATGTAGGGACTGATATGCAAAAAGAGAAAATGAAGTTAAGGATTTAAAACTAAACTAACACAAAGGGAGGACTCCTTGGCAAAAATAATTTATTCTAAAAAGGGAAATTCTAAAAGAACAAAATTAAATGCAAAAAAAAAACTATTAAAACAACATTTTTATAACATTTTATTGAAAAAGAAATTTTCCTAAGCAATTAACAAAAACAAGTTAATTAAAGACAAACTAAAATTTATTTAAACTAAGAAGAAAGTTTCAGAATGGAAGAACCACAATACATATGGGATGGACTCGCACCAAAAATTCATACGTAGAGGTGGCACACTTTGTTCCCAATTCCCATAACCAGACGTTTGATTTTGAGAGTGAAGTGATGAAGGATTAACCCCAACCAAGGATGGAGGCACATTCTTAAGAAGACTAAGCATGTTTAGAAAGGAAGTTCATTAATCCTTCATCCATTTCATTTGTGTTTGTTATTTTTGATTCCCAAAGTTGACTTAGTTGAACCAACTTTAGTTGACTTGTTGACCTTTGACTAGGTTTGACTTGTTGACTATAGTTGACTTGACTTAAGCCAACATGCTAATCTATATTTATTTGCTTTTTCGGTTAATTAGGAGTAAGAAATCAATGCTAGGTGGTGCATGGTGATTGGGGAGCTTAATGATTGGGGAGCACACTTTGGCCACTTTTTGGAGACATGTGAGACACATTCTTTGTCACCTTTTGTGCTAGAACTAAATTAGCCTTGCACACGCCATAGTTAGCTATTTTGTCTCTCATTTCTTTGTAACCTTATTTGACCTAGTTTTTGGAAGCTAGGGTTAGGTTTTTGTAGAGACATCCTTAGGTATCTTCTATTTGCTTATATATATAAGGGGTGCTCCTAGACATGTAAAAGGGTTGAACATTTTGAAGTAAAAACACTTTTGTGTCTCAACCATTTGTGAGAGTTTCCTCCCTAGGGAGTGAATACTTTTAAGCCTTATCTTGCATAGCAAGTGGCGGCACACATCCACTCATCTTCAAGGTTGCCATGGCTTCTAGCCTAGCCTTCTCACATTTTTACCATATCCTTTCCTTTCCATTTTATGTTTTCTTCTTCCTTTAATTGTTCTTGGTTTTCTATGGTTTATGTGCTTTCCATTTCATTTTTGTTTTGAATCAATCCATCATCTTCTTCTCTTGAGCTTTATGAAATGAACATTTACATCTAGATAGCTTGCTATCTTAATGTCCAGTGGGGATTTCACTTAGCTTTCTTAATCAACTCACATCATATTCAATAATCTTAAAAGAAAACAACATAATCCTTCATCATGAAGGGAAGTAGAAAATGGCCTATCAGTACGATGTTGGTGTTGTGAAGGCCTTTGATGATATTCTTTTGGCATGTCATATTGTTACACACACAATAATTTATTAACCTTGTTTAAAATAGATGATATAAATGAATAATTTATAATAATTTAAAATTTTGATTCTCACTTCATCATCGAAAAAAATGCTCAACAGGTGCAATGTATCAGATAGTATGAGTGAAATATCATTGCATGTATGGCGAGTTGTCACGTAGATGGCCACTCTTGCTAAATGGTTCTCATACTACAAGAAAAATAGTAATTATCAACGGATGATGGATTAAGATCTGTCGGTAAATTACCATTATCGACGAAATTATCAACAGATTTCCCATGATGACATTACCAACAGAAAAATTTGTCGGTAACATCAATGAGAAAGTGGTAAGCTATAGACCGACGGAATAATTCGTCGATAATGTCCATATTAAATTGGTCTATTATTTACTGATGGAGGTTACCATATTACCAACGAAAAAATCCTTTGGTAAATAACTCAGTAATATCAGAATTGCCTTTCACTTTCTTCCTCCCTTAATTTCACTTTACTCCTAAAACCTGAACGAAAACCCTGTGAGCCAAAATCAATCCAACTACGCCAACCACCGTGACCTTGCTGCTACCATGACGTTGTCGTTGCCACCATCATTATGCCATCACAATCATGCCCTGACGATTAGGCCCTCATCTTGTTCATGGGTTGAGGGAACACATTCTTTTGTGTATGTCTTCGTAGCTGGTGCGTTCTCCAACAATCTCATTGTGGTTGTAACGTCCCATAAATTGGATAACCCTAAATTAATAAAATGTCGCGTACATAAATATTCAGAGAGTACGGAGTTTGGAATATGAAGGTATACAGTACACTAAACATATCCATACCAAATAAAAAGAGGCCCCATATTGCCTAAAACAAAGTACAATAGTTCAAAAGTACAAGAGAATCTTAAACTAACAAAACTCCTTCCGCTGTGGGCTCCATAGTGAGCTCAATACCCGTCCATAACCATCAAGTTATAGCATCCCTATTATTATTACCACTTCAGTCGTTTTCACATATGTTCACATCAATAAAATTGATGATTATCGCAATGGAGAAAAATCACACACAAATATACAAGCAAGAAGAAGGGTAAGCTAGTGTAAAAGATTCTTATATCATAACACCCAACATGCAATTTCAAAGTCAAGCATAAATAACAGACCTCCAAACATGTGATACCAAACCATTTAAGACTCCAAGACTTGACTATCCGGATACGTATAATGAGGCACCACCACGAGACCCGTGAAATTACGTCCTAGTAGTGAGGCACCACCATGAGGCCATCGTGGAATTACGTCCTTACATGAGGCACAACCACGAGGCCTTCGTGAAATTACATCCTGGCCTTGAGGCACCACCATGATACCCTCGTGAAATTACGTCCTTACATTGAGGCACCACAATGAACTCTCACCCAAAGATTCATGGAATTAAGTCCAATAGATGAGGCGCCACCATGGGCTCTCACTAGGAGGATCCATGGGATTACGTCCATTAGATGAGGCACCACCATGAGCTTCCACTATGAGAGTCATGGGATTACGTCCTACCCATACCTTGTCTATGTTTCACCAACCAATCATAGAGTTCCTGTGCATACCAATCTCATGTCAATATATACATATATATATATAAATAACCAACTATCCAAACATATATCATACCAAGCTCATGTCAAACACATTGACTTCCAACCCTAATGTATCATATAAAGTATATATGGCATCATAACTTGAACTGTTTAAAGCACACAACATCCAATCATGTGAAACATACGCATATACACTCAAATCTGTCAATCTCGCTCAAGCTAAAGAGATTTCGCTCAAGCTACCTGCTCTCGCCTGGGCGAGACTGCAAATAGAGGGCACGTCGAGGTCTCGCTCAAGCTAGCCCAACTTGCTCAGGCGAGACTACTCTCGCTTAGGCAAGTGGCCTTCGCTTAGGCGAGCCCTCGAAATAAAGAGGGGGTGAGTTGTTGTTCTCGCTCAACAGTGAGCACCACAGCTCCGGGAACAACTTAGTGAGCTGGAAAAACAGCGGAACAGAACAGAACGAGGTTATTGAGGAAAATATTTTCTGAAATGAGGTGAAATAGTAGGGTTAGGGCATATTAGGGTCTTTGGTTCCCTATGGGTCAGCAATAGGCCTAACTGATTTGGGGCAGCCCCTTTAAATAAAGACAGAAAAGTAAATGGGCCTTACAGTGGTTGTGGTAGTTTCGTTGGCCATCGTCACTCTGGTTCTATTATTGTTTATCCCTCCACTCTGGTTCTCAAGTTGTGATTGGTAAGGGCTCTCGTTGGGTTGTGTTTCCTAGTCGCGTTGAAGCTTTATTGGTGTGAGGTGCTTGCGAGATACCTTAGGCATTGCTAGGTGTGACTATTTTCCCCTTTCTCTCTCGAAAGAGCTAGTTCATTGATTGCTTGTGTTTTTGGTTGGATTAAATTGATTGATGCATTTGTTCGAATTGTTATGCATTAGGATAGTGTTTGATAAATTATATATAGGGTATGGTTGACTAATGCATATAGAGAGGTAAATATGCATTATTTCTCTCTCATTCGTACTCATGGTGTAGTGAGGTAAATTCCTTACAAGTTTATGCTTCTATACTTGGCCAATTAATGCCAATCTTACCTAGTCACGCATCTTTGTCTGCCAATTCATAATCTTAGTTAATATTGATACATTGGACTATACTTAGCTAATATTGTCTCCATCTTCTAACCAAAATGTGATAATAAATAGCTTTGCCTCCTACACTCTACATCCTACATATAATATGATAAAAAGTAGGTTTGGGGAGACAATATTTGTAGGACACATATGTTCCCCCTTAATCCTAGTGGACATACATAATTGTTTGACACTATATATGTTGCATGCATCTTCGCAAACCTTGATTGTTTCAAACCTAGAACAAAAAAATTGATCACTTAGATACTAATTTGTGTACAGTGGTGCCTCAATTTGGTAGTGTCACTTTGTTCCTCCTTTCATTGAATCTAGGAATTTATTTAGTTGAATTATTTTTATTTATTTAGAATTTTTAATGTGGTTGATGTTTCAATTGTTACTTTCTCTTGCATGGCTTGTTATTGTCTTTCAATCTTTTGATATATGCCACATGGAATTATAATTTTTGTGTCATTGTCACAGTTAAAATAATTTAAACCAATCATCTTAGTGGACCAAGTGAAACATTTGGGAACTCATGTCTTGCTCACAATCTTCCACATTTGAGAAGGTTATCTAGTAATACATTACATCCATATTTATTTAGTTGTTTATATAGATTTATTCACTGTATCTCTATTATATTCAATTATGGGGTTTTTGCGCATGCTTCCCCTTTTCAAGGCTAAGATGGTTTTGTTTGATGTCCAAAACAAGCAATGTATATTTGGTCAAGCATATAGTGATTCATTTGCGTCTTGCAATGTCCAATTCAGACTTTAGGCCTTAAATTCTTGCATCATATTAGCTTAGAACAGATTGCTCATGGTCAGCTCCTATTTTAGTGGCATTTTGCATTTGTAAACTTTATTCTGCACCACTGTACTAAACCACCATTGCACTGAAGATTGATTTGGTTGGAAGTATAAAAAAGGACTTCAAAGTTCTTATTAAGAATTTAAATATTAATACATATGAAGTCATTGCATATTTTTTCATCTATTAAAAACTTTATTCACATTGGTTTGCCCAATTAAATGTTGATTCTTCTGAATTAATGTAGTTAATGACATTAAAATTTTAAAGGAGCCTTAAACAAATTTTCTATAGTTTCTAACTTATCTTACAAAGCTACATATTTTCCATCTTGTTTTAGGATTCTCACATTGCATCACCTCTAATTTGAAAGGATCCAACAAAGTTAGCGTTGGGTTTTAACCTGCATCTACTTGGATATAGAAGGTGCCCACCACTATCCCGAAACATTTTTCAAACTTTTAAATATTTCCCCTTCTCTCTTTGCTTTAGTTGTTGTTGTTGCATCTTTAGCTTGTAATCTAGTTAATGACTTCTTGCATGAATCGTGGGTTGCAGCTAATATATGCATCCTGTATTAGCTCACATTCACAGCAACAGACATAATGTGTTTTCTAAATTGCTGAGTTAGGTGATAGTCTAAACTGTAGCTAATATATGTATCCTATATTAGCTCCCATTACACCTTCTTTGATTTCTCATTGATATCCTTTGCGAGAAGTGTTTTAGGTCATTTCCTTGGTGGTTGGGGTTCATCTGCAGCCATATAATGTAAAATCCTAAGACACACATACAAATGCAATTTTTAACATAGTTTAGAAAACTACGCATAATTTGGCAGAAGACTTTTGTTTAGATCTCATAAGCAATATGAAAACTGCATAATACCAATTTTATGCTTCAAACATGTTGTCATGTGCCACCTTTGAACTCTTTCTTGTGCTCTGAAAATTTCTTCTCCCTGCTGCTACAACATACCACATCTTCTTTAATTCACCTATCTATAACTTGACAGCCCATGAATTTTCCTGTCTTCCTCAACAAAGGACCGTAATAGACATCATACAAACTTAGCATTATGCAAACTATAATTAGTTGAAATTCATTTCAAACAAATGAGTTTAGGAACTTTAGTAGCCTTGAGCAGATCTGAAATGTCTTCTCTTGAAGTCACAAGCCAAATGAGTGTGGCACCCATTGTATCTGGAATAATAGAAGTAATACCCTATAGTAATGATGAAAGTGAATATATAAACATTTATAATGGCCTTGGCCTCGGAGGAACTAAGGTTGATTGAATTTCTTCTTCTAATATAATGACTAAAATGTTATATGTAGGCTATCTAAACAACAAACTTATTATCTAAAGCAAAGTCTAATTGATAAAAGAATGTTGAAAACTAAGATAACCACTTAAATTAAAAAGAAGTGCAAAATTTCACCTAATCAAACCTATAACGCATTTCATAATAAGCTAAAAATAGAGTTATACTAAACTAATGAAAGAAAATATGAAGAAAGTATCTAAATAAGTGTAAAAAGGTAAGAGCAGATGCAGAAAAATTAATGCTACTATAAAGAAGTACCAATCTAGAATTCAACCTAGAAGGCCTACGGTGTAGATAGTAGAATTCATGTGATATCATAGGAAAATGCTCAAATTAATATGCAAATGATGATGAAATGTTATAATATCCACCATGAACCAATAGAACTATGAAGAGACATGAATGGAAGAGGTTTCAGACCTTAATTCTACCTAAAATGTCTCCTTAATAAAAACAATAGAAAACTGCTTGATGAAAACCAGTGTTGAAGCTCCAAATACTCAAAATCATCTGTTGAACCAAACTTGGGAGCACATGCAACAAAACTGGTATTGACATAATCGAATATGTTGGAATCACAAATCCACATATCAAACCAAGCTTGACAACACTAGTAAAAATATAATTTTAGAACATAAGAAATTTGGTATAGATTTTGTGTTCTGTAAAGTATGGTGCAAATTGAGTGCAAACACAAATAATTGTACATAATATTAAAGAAGTCGAAAATACCTAATTATATAGAAACATATGAACCTAAAAACTACTTAATGGATCAAAACATCCAAAATGCATGAAAAGGAGTCATAGATGATTCAACCAGATCCTATACACTAAACCAACATACTAAATTGCAAAGACTCATACAAATTCATAAAAAACCAAAATCAAGGATGAAAACAAATTTTAGAACTAAAACCAAGAAAAAGTAACTATATTACCTAACTTTTGACAATTTGGGAATTATGAGTTCTGATACGAAATCTAACAATTAGAACATGTCTAAAGTCATGATAATACATCAAAAATATTGCGAAAGAATTGAAACTAGAATTAAAACTAAAAATCATTATATGTGTTGTGAGATAGTGAAACATGGGTTTTGAGGGCAAAGATAGAATCACGGGTCTTCAATTAGCTCTTGGATTCTTTTTGCGATGAAGAAGGTAGGGTAGAGTTAATTTTTCTACTTTTTTTTCTTGGTATGTCTGCTTTCTATATCCTAGGTTCACTTCTCTTTGTTTATTTTGGAATTTTTTTTCTTCTATAAGCTTTTAAGTTCATTCTTCGTCTATTTTTTTTGTTATGACACTTATATATTACATTTTTTAATTATTTCTTTTAACACATATCTCACTAATTACTAGGTAATTCTAATTACTATAACTAGGTAATTTCAATTACTATTTTTGGTTTGCATAGTCATGGGACTTGCATTCAAATTAGGGGATTGGAGTTTGGTTACTAATTAGATATCTTACTTAATAAGTGAGATATATCCCCAAAATGATATGATTTTAAGCAATATAGGGGGACGTGTGTTTGCACTTAATTTCAATTCTCCCTTTAACAATCTAGTTTAAGACATTTATTGTTTGATAGAACATGGGTGAACCTCCTTTCAATCGTGCTTGGATCTATGATTGTTGTTATAATGGTAAAAGAGGATTGAAGGAGTATTTTTTACTAGGCGTTGAAGAGTTTGTACAAACAGTAAGGCAGACTAGATATATATATATATATATATATATATATATATATATATATATATATATATATATATACCACTAGATAATAAGAATTGCTCAAAGTTTACTTACAAGAAGAATTTCATACTAGGCTTTCCGAAGTCAGATCTGAGGTTTCGTCTTATGGTGCTGATGGAACATAAGAGCAATCCTCTACTGATCCTACACAAGACAAGCATATCAGGACTAAGTGTTGGATTGAGACTGTGGGAGGAAAAAAGAAAGGAAGACTTTATGGGGATGGGCAACTTGTTGCAAAATATATAGGTTCAAATGAAAGCTTGAACCAACTACCAGCGACCTCCTCTTCTAATATTGAGGACCTCATTAATATTAGGCAACAACTTTCACGGAGTCTGGAGGAAAATGAGAAACTAAGGTCCGAGTTTTGATCCTTTCAATCACTAGTCATGCAATATCTCCCTCTTGATGCTCAAGCTCGTCTTCAGCAGCAACCACAGCCACAACCACAAACAAACCCAAAACAATAGGCTTCTAACATCCCTCAACCCCAAACACACCCTCAACAACAAAATAATCAGAAGGATGAAGATTTAAATGAAGAATCTTCCCCTGATTTTGAAGATTATTAGATTTTGAAGATTATTAGATTATCAGGTAGTTAATAAAATTTCAGTATGTACTTATAAACACCTTTTTAATTATTTTGTTACTTGGTATCCTACTTATGTATGCCTTATTTGACAGATATTAGTATGTTATCATATTATTTGGTATACTTAATGTCTTTCGTATCATACAATGTAATATATATATATATATCTATATATATATATATGTGTGTGTGTGTGTGTCTTTTCATATGATAAATTATTTGGCATAATGGAATGTTTGAATACTGTCACCACCCAAATTGCCTTACCACCTGATCATCTTGGTGAAACTCCACTATAGCAAAACAGATTCAGAGGAAAAAATGTCTGAATAATAGGAGAAACATTTATGAAAACTAATCGATTAACCATGGGTTGCAAATAAGGAGTCCATAGGAACAACAAGAATTTCCAAAATATTAATTACCCATACACCGAATCAAATTTGTTGATAAATTTAATGAAGAAAATGTGACAAGGAAACCTGTTTAGGTTGAATTTTATCAAATTTCTTCCAAAATTCAACCACATTGGTTTGGTCATGGAAGATAAAACGCATAGTTCGACACCACCTTACGCTTAGTGGGAATGCTAAGTTGGTTTGAATTTCGCCATCAATGACTGGTTGATTTTCTGGAGAGATACATGTCATTCTCTCCCATGCCCAACACCGGAGAAGCAATATGCATCCTCTGGTGTTGTCTTGTTAGAACTTAGTATCGTGATCTAACGCACGATACAAACAAGCTAATACTATTGAACTCCAACTGAAGTTAGAAACATTTGCCAAGTCCCTTAATAATGGAAAATACATAAAAATAACCATATTCATTGTTGTATCAGGCATCAAAAAACTACCAATTAGAATCAGGATGTGTGCACCTGCATATTGTGAAGTTGTCACATGGTTGGCGTGAGGTGGTAAATCTTGAAATCTATTATTCAACTAGGACAACTTAATTCGATTATCCGTGAAGGAATTTTTGGGTGGAATATCCCCCAATAATTCTTGCCACAACTCCATGAGGTTACCAAAACTAGGTCCCATCTATTGGCACACCAAATTGAAGTGTAACATCCTCTATTGTTATAGTTGTTTTTCTTAATGGCAAATGGAAAGTATGAGTTCCCATCCTCCACCTTTCGCAAAGTGTAGTGAACAAGTAGATGGTTTATCTCCACATTTTCCACCTTTAATACATGGCGAAAACCAGCTTGATCTATAACGGTTCTTGTCAATACCCAATTTCGTCCGGGTGAATATAAAATTGTTTTCAAAATAACCAAGAAAATAAGTGTTAAATAAAAAAAATAAAAATAAATTGTCTTAAAAAAGATAATAATAAATTGTCAGTAAAATAAGGATTTTGCGTTTTAAAATTTAAAAAATTACAAAATAAATATTGTTAAGTATTTTTTGTTTTTTATTTAATAAAATTCAAAAATTAAAAATTAAAAAAATAATAATAAAAACAGTTTGCAAGAATGGAGGGAACGGTTTCTTTTTATCTCAACTTCTACTTCAACTCCTACTCATGCCTTCAGATTTTCACATATTATGATCGAGGCTAACACACCGCTTATCATCACCCGCACAGTTTTCCCCTCATTTTTATTGTATCCCTTACACTCACGAAACTGAATCTTCACAACCAAAGAGAAATATATCTCCATCTATACAATTCATTTACAAAACACAGTTACATCTTCATCCATCATAATTCACCTGCATATTAGTGATAATTATTCATCTCCAATACCATAATTCAATTTAGAATCAGAATCCAAGAAGTAAATCAAAGCGAGACAACAGAGATATTCAAAATCAATATCAATTACAGTAAGAGCAAAGACAAAATTGAAACATAAACAGGGTACACAGTTTCTATCTTGTTAGAAAAGAATAGAATTAAAGATTCTGGTTTGCATGAGATAATTAATCAACCAATTTAAAGGTTAAATAAAGAATATTGGGTTTAGAGGAATAGAAGAGAATCAGAGGTTGTTGTCGACGAACATAGTAATGATGGTGGCAGCACTCATTTGAACGGCAATCTTTCATTTCGGCAAGACAACAACGTCTTCCATTGATGATGTCTCTAGTCGTGCATTCGAGAGGAGAAAACAGGAACCCTCATACAAGGGAAAAAGGTAGTACTAGCAGTGGTTGGTGGCCGACGACTCTAATAGTGATGGAGTTGCACGGTGGTGGTTAGAGGTGGAGATGCGAAACAACAGGGTTGTTGTGCGTTGAAGATTTCGTGAGATTGGAAAAGGAAGGCGAAGTAGTGGCAAGCACCGCCGTTAACAGTGGTGAAGGTGGTGGTCGGGGTTGTTGTTGGCCGCGTCGTTAGCGGCTTGGTAGTTAACGTTTGTAGTGTTGTGGTTGGCAGCATGCGTGAGGTTGAAGATGAAGTTGGAAAGGAAGCACTTAAGTGTTGCGTTTTGGAAAGAGGACAGAAATTGAACTTAGGGTTTTGGCAGATTCAATTTTTATTACGTGCACACCTCAATTTAATTTGCACACCCCTTCTTTTAATTTGGGTTGCGTTTATTTGTTTCCTTCATGCAATTCCCTATATAATAACCACACACTCCATGAATTTAGTTTTATTTTACTTCATGTACCTACTTTTTCACTAAGCACACACTTCACTCCTTTAATTACCTATTTTAAGCTACGATATATGCACCACAAATTTCTTTTTATACACATCATTCCCAAATGTTTTCTTTACCACATTTTTATTTTGTAGTATTTTCAATTTTATTTTTCATCCCATCAAAAATTTTATATATCTCACCTTTTTCTAAAAATGTTTAAAATAAAAATAAGAATGATTTTTTTTTCAAAGATAATAAAAGTAATAATAAATATAAACTAAAATTGTGTTCTTTTTTATGTTTACTCTTTTAGTGTCTAACCGACCACTCGAGTCACACGACACTTTTTTTTAATACAAAAATTATAAAAATGGTTTTGGTGTATAACCGATCGTTCGTGTCGCACGACATTTCTTTTCTAAAATTACAAATATTATAAAAATGGTTTTTGTGTCTAATCGACCGCTCACGTCACACAACACTTCTTTTCAAAATAAAAAATCATAATAATGATTTTGGTGTCTAATCAACTGCTCATGTTGCACGACACTCCTTTTAAAAAAATACAAAATATAAAAAATGTTTTTAGTGTCAACCCGATCACACGTGTCTCACAACACTAAAGAACTGTGTAGCCTTGATTTCTCATTTTTAATGAGAATACATAGGACCAAGGTTAATCCTTGTTGGGTCCTTTTCACTTAAAAAACAATTTTGTTCAATTTATTTTCTTATTTGCGGGAAACATAAGTATTTAAAATAAACACATCTCTTTTACAAATTTAATTAAAGGTAATGTCTTTGGGCGGGTGTTGCAGGGTGTTAATATCTCCCTACGCGTAATCAACTTTCGAACCCTAAATTTGGTTTTCGCAGGTTTTATTTTATTTCTATGGTTTTCCATAGTTTTCTAGAATAAACTATGGTGGTGGCTTCTAATATCTATTTCCAAACCAATTTTATTTTTAGTTATCATCCCGTCAAAATTTAGGTTGCGACAGATGGCGACTTCACTGGGACATTAGAGAGTCAGGCCTTTTAAATTGAATATGCAAAAGGGATGTGTTTAATTTAAATGTTTGTTTTCCCCTTCTCGTTTTATGTATATATTATATATTCCTGTTGGTGTATGACATAATTGTGGACATTGAACATTAGGGTAGAAAACATGTTTTTATCTGTATAGGTCTTTTCTGATTCTTTTGCAGGTGGGGGTTTAGTTATGCATTTTTTCTCCCTTCACAGACTCAATTTATATTTTGTACATGACATAAGTGTGACCCTATACTCGGGTCTCGGTAGTTTAGAATTAGAAGGGTATTGTGTAGTAGTGCCACAACGGATGTACTTCCCAAGTGGTCATTGTGAGAACCCCAGCTAGAGTCTGATTGCTTCATTTGGTACTCTCACATCATCTTGTTTACCAATTGTTGTGGGAAATACCGTGAAGTGGGCCATAGCTCTAGTGACCCTGATCCTTAGGAAGTAGGGGACTATCCTGGTAAGCGCATATACTTACCTTAATCCTATGACACATTAAAACCTTATAAGGTACAAAGGGAGATATGTATTCCTATATTTCCCATTTTGTTTTTATTTGTATTTCATTCTTTGTGTTTTTCTTTTTGGGTTGTAATAAGTTATGTAATTTATTCAAACATCATGTATTTTGTAATTTTCTTTTTCTTTTACATTTTCAATGTACTCATTCTAGGTAGAATATTATAAAGTTGTGTGATTTCCTTATAGAGAAGAATAGAAATTATGAATTTGGAGTGGGAGAACATTCTAGTTTAGAGTCATTAAAAAAGAAGCAGTCAATCAGAGCATAAGAAGGCAACTTGTCTTATCTCTGAGAGTTGGTGGGGAAAATGAAGACTATACAGGAATAGATTTCGAAGGAAATATGGGAATTTACTAAATCTTCTAGAGGTTGATACTCAGGCTCCAATTATTACTAATTTGGTCCTGTACGAGGTGCACCAACTCTAGAATCCTTAGTTGCAACTTGGAATTGCTATGAAAAAGAGACATCTAATGATTTACTCCAACGAATTAGAAGTGCTTGGGGTAGTGTGGTGTGTGCAAAAAAGGACTCAAGGCGATTGGTAGTAAATGAGAAGATTTCTTATCAACAATGGGTCATAGATAAGGTTAAAGTGGGGAAGCTACCTTTCAAACCAGTTGCTTTCCTGCCAGAAAAACAGCATGATGTTAAGAGTTGAGGATTTGAGTTGACGAAAGCACCATGCCATATATTTTTTACTATTGGAAATGCAGGGGAATTTTCTTTAATTTGTGCAAAGTTGTTATGTTTCAAGATCATGTGTTCTTTATTCAGTTTAGGTCAGTATTTTTTATTGTGTCTGTATATATTTGTTTTTCATGAGGACATGAAAAAATTCGAGTTTGGGGGAGTTGATACGCTTGATAAATGCTTGGTATTTAAGCTTATTAACCTCTCTTATTTTTCTTTTTTTCATGTGTTTTGTGTTTATTTCTTAGGAAGTTTATTAGTGTTTTGTGTTTTGTTTAGTTATGACTATTTTTCCTTTCTTGGGTCATTGTATAGGAAATTGTATAGGAAAATGGAAGTCTACAAAGTTGTTTGTCTAGACCATTCACCAGTCAGAGCTTCACCACTCACCCAACGAATAGTTTGTCTCACCCAACGAGACATAGCAATTGCATTACAATTAAAGGACCTCTCGCCCAACGAGAGATAAGGATCACCCAACAAGAAGACAATTTCTGGTTGGTTAAGTGTCGAGAATGAAACGAAATGTGTTAGTTTTTTGGTGTGGAAATGCAAGGAAACTCGAAACTTCGGTCTAGGGCACATTTAGGGACAAATCTACAGCAAATTTGTTCATCTACTTATGTGAATTCATCAAATTCGTATATTTTACCAAAGTTACTGACATGGGTCAACATGATTTCTTCCTACCCGAATATACTTAAGCTGGGTCCATCTAAGCTCTGGTGGTCGAGATGTACTCAAACATGTATATTATACATTTTCTATCAATGGTTCTAATCTTTCCAGTTTTTAGGAAACACATATACGTGCTGTTGTATGTGTATTTTGCTACGAAAGTGGTAGAAAGAAAATGTAAAATCAAAGGAAGAAAATGGTAAAAATAAACTATAATAAATTTAAAGACCAATAGTTATTCTTTCTTATAGGAGTTTTACTCCATCGACCTTCCCTAAAATCATTTCATACGATTCAGGACTCAACTAAAGTAATTATTTTAAAATGGTTAGTAGGAACATGAGCTTAGGGATTATATTTCAAAATTGAGTTTGTAAATCTTTAATATATTTTGATCTCAAAATTTAAAAAATGAATTAAAATAATTCTTTTAATCTAATTATGTTAAATTTTTTACGTGTCAAATTTGTTTTCATACTAGCATTTGAGTTGTAGTTGAAGAACGCATTTGACAAGTTAGAAAATTTTAACGCAATTGAGGTAAAATGATTATATCCATTCATTTTTAAAGTTTGAAAATCAAATGTATCAAAATTTTGAACATGAACGAATTTTAGTTTCATGTCAAATTTTATGGACTATAAAAAAATTTAAACCAATAAATAATTGTGTAAAAAAGGTCATCATATATTATCTATAATAAATAATTCGACTTTTATTTCTATTAAATGATTTATTTTTTAAATTAATTTAATAGTAAGAAATAACGTCTAAAAATTATTTAACAAATGGTAGTTTTAAATATTTTAATTGAACTAATTTTCCATGATTTGTGGCAAAGTTTGTTACATTCCAATTTTTCAATTACTAAAATCTATAATTAACGCAAATTAAATAATTAAAAGTAAAACTTCATTTCCATTTTATTGAAAATCTTAATAAATAAAAATAAACATATTGTTTTATAAATCGAGTTTATTGAAAAGAAAAAAATTAAGACTAAAACACTTGATAGCGTCATCCTAAAGCTAGGTTGGGCCAAAGCTTGAAATGATGATTATGATTGATGGTGGATGCACGGAAGCTTGGTGTTGAGAGGAAAGGGCTATTGGTTTTAGTGATTTAATAGTGGCATGAAGGTTGTTTGTAGTACTCTGAGAGAGGTTAAGCCAACTCTAGAGAAAGAGGTGCTAGAGGGACTTCATGGGATGCTCTAGAAGGTGATTGAAAGAAAGATATGGCCCAAAAATGAATTTGGCAGCATAAAAGAAACCTACACTACTTGGCCCTTAATAAATATTCCTAATCTACTAAAGATACTCCATTGTGGCCCAAAAGAAAAGATTTTTGCTACACCTTGCAAAGATTACTCTAACTCTTCATGAAAGTGTTGGTCATGCTAGGGGGTATGTCATCAACACTATTACAAACGTGTCCTGATATTGACCCCTTTCCCTAGGGTCTTTTATCTTTCTCAACACTTGTATTATCATCTACTCCCGTATAAAATACAATCATCATAGGTAAAAACCACAACCACAAACAAGTGAGTGAGCTAACATAAAACAAAAAAAAAAACATCAGTTTTCAAAATATATATAACTTTTCAATAAAAATCATAAACTCAAAAAACACATCATACAAATGTAGACAAAATCTATTTTCTCACACAGTCGTACAAACCACTAGTGATCTCAATGTTAGGAATCGATTTGTAACTCTTGCACGTAGTTTACCAATGGTGTCACTTCCCATTACTCTTCTCGCGAACCCCCGCAAAGTTCACCCCCGATACAACTACACTAGGCAGAGTAACCTTTCATAACCTTTCGCGGAGTCACCACACACACAAACAATAAAACACATTTAAAAAATTGGACCTTTAAAGTCATAATTTAAAAATTAAATCTTTCATTAATAGATACCATAACAACACAAAAACAACAACTATTAGCTCCATGTTTCTCTTTTTGTTCACTTCTTCCTCCTTCCTCTTCAAAACTCAACCTTTAAAACTTTTTCTCTTTTTCCTATATTTGAATTTTAGTTTTACTCTTCCTTTAAATCTACTCAGTTACGTTCTTTCTCACCCAAATGTAACATTCACTTACTTGTTTAGTATGTATATTTATGGACTTCACTCTCACCCTTCAAACCTTGGATACTCTTAAGAGATTTCTCACTCAAGTGTAACACTCACTTACTTGTTTAGTATGTATATTTATGGACTTCACTCTCACCCTTCAAACCCTGGATACTCTTAAGAGATTTTTTATGATACTTTTGATAACCATAAAATATCATATATATCTTTTCTTATCTTTCTAGTTCTCTCCTAAAAATTCTTTAAAATAAAAATAAGAATCATTGTTCTATCTCATAACAACTTTTTAAATAAATTCATTTAAAAAATAACCATCTTGCTTATATTATAATAATTACTTTATATATCTTTTAAATAAAATAAATCTTTTAAATAACTTGCTTATATTATAATAATTATTTTATATATCTTTTAAATAAAATAAATATTTTAAATAATCAGTAAACTATAAATCCTTTTTTAAATAATATAAAATCAATAAACCAAATTCTTAATTATTATCATTTTTTATCTTACAAAGTTTTTTTTTCATTTTCAAAATTTTTCAAAATTTTCTAATTGTGAAATAGGACAAAAACTTCAATTTGTGCTCCTCAATATTATAGATTAGTAAATTGCTTATTTTTTGTTGGAACTTTTTTCAATTGTTATATGAAATGATTTAAATATGTAAAATCATATTATTAATTTAGACTAAATAACATTAAATCAATTACTAAACATTTTTAGTCGGTTTTTCAAATTAATTATTCAAATTTAACTATATTTATGATTTTTATTTTACTTCCTTATAAAAAAGTATTAACAAAATAAATTAAAATGATAAAAAATATAAAATTATATTAAATTTTTTTAGAGAGAAGTTTGAAAAATGTATTTGGGAAATTTAATTTGAGAGAAGACTACACTTGTTTGAGAAACTTAATGAGAGAGAAAAATGAAATGTTTTTATGAAAGTGTTTTGTTGTTTTTGTGACAATTTATTTTATTTTAATTTTTTGAACTTTTTTTGAAAAATTTCTGATTGTGAGATGTGGCAAAATTTTCTTTGTGCTTCTTGCAATTGTATATATTATAGATTATAAATATTATAGATATAGATTATAGATAGATAATAATAGTTTTTAATAAAAACGACATTGCATTTCTAAGATAAATGTAATAAACGTACATAGGTTTTTATTTATATTCTCCATACAAACACAAACTATTCAGATCCCACAACTCCCACACAACTAAATAAAGAGGAGCAGCTTTATAGGCAATAAATTTACATATATCACTAAATTTTCCTATTATTTATCATTTAAAAAAAGTCAACAATCTATTATTTACCAATAAATGATGTCTAAATATGTATACTTCTTCGTGTTCATGATGAAGCGTTAAGAAAATGAGATAATGCCTTGTCAGTATCATTATCATACATAACCAAGGCTTCAGCAACGGTGGTTGACGAAAATCCCATTTCACGCAGAAGGGTATAGCTGTTGACAAATTCCGGAATCTTCGAATGAAAAACGCAAAATGTCAGTGTAAATTAGTAAAGATATTGCGATACATCTTCTGTCAGCTAGTCCTAGTTAGTGGCAATGCAAAATAAAAGACTGGTAGTGTTAGTCTAAAGAACGATAGAGAAATGTAAGAAATAAGGTCCAAAATATCTAACAAAGGACTTAGGGAAATGCTCCAAACAACCCTTGTTGCACAGAAAGGGCTTTCCTTCAATTACATATATGAATGATAGTTTAAGTTTATTTGAACCAGAGGAAAAGCCAATAGTGACAAGTACAAAAGCCCCAATGGAATATGGTCAAAACTAATAGTCTACTCTAACTAAACTTTTAGAGATCTCTTCCATTGAAGGATAAAGCACATCATGAGCATTTAACAATTGTAAATAAAAGTAAGCATATACTGTCCCCATCGTGACACTGGGAGGGGAGGTCAGATACAGAAGACAAACATATCAGCAAGACATAAGCAAAGTTGTATTAAGTGTTCATGTAAGTTATAACTATTTAATTGACAACTTTTATCAATACTGTACACGAAAAGCTCACAATTTCACATAAGATCAGTAGGTTTACTGAAAATATTTGAAGAACCTCTACTAAAAAGAAAACAAGACCACTTGAGTTCAGCATAAAGAATTTAGAAAATTATTTGATAAGCATGATCAACAGAGAAAAAGATACCTGGCATATTTTATTACTCAGATTTGGATATACGTTATGGTTATATTTTTCAGCAGAGCTGCCTCTTTAACAGTAAATACACAGATAATACAAGGATAAAGAACATACCTTGGTTGGATTGTCACCATAATTTGCAACAGCAATGGGAACAGCCTCTCGGTTGAGCCCCATGGCAATGTATTTGCTCACAATGGGATCTGAAACAGAAACCTGTAAAGAAATTAATGTTTGAGAATTGGAAACAACCAAAGATGTCTTGAGAATTGGAAACAACAATCGAACATCATGGACTAGAAAATAATAATGCTGTAAATTCTGGAGAAACACATAATTAACACAAGCTACATTTGCACTGCAACACCATAAATTGGAATTTACTGTAAATCAAGAAGTTACCTTTGGCGAGACTGATTCCGTAACCTTAGTTGGAATATTTTCCCTTCCAAACTTGCTCCAATTTGGGTTTTCCTTATTTGTCTCAGAGAGGATTTTTCTCTCCAATCCAAAATCAAACTGGAAGTTGCTACGTTGAATATCTCCAGAATGTGGTAACAAATGGGGCTACATAACAACATTAGAAAAACCAGAACTGTCAAATCTGCTCAAGCCACTGATAGGAGCTTGCATCCTTTTATACATGGCAAGGGACAGTACAAAAACAATGCAATTTAAGTAATAGAAAAAGTTCTTATCAGCTAGCCAAATAAGTATAAAAAATTTATAAACAATGTAGTTAAAATCACAAATTAAACAGTTGAATTGTCTCGTTTTGCGATTTCACGAGCCTTGTGGGAGTCTGTACACAAGCAGAATAAGTTTTCTGTGTGTGTGATCAGAAATATCCTCATGTAATATGATGGGCCCAAAGAGTAAATGGGCCTAGTGAGCCTCTAGCCATTGAAATGAAGAACAATTCAAGATGGGGAAGGGTATATGAGAAAAGAAGAGTTGGGATAATGACGTGGTCTGATTAGAAGAGCAGTTAGGTAGAGGAGATAGAGAAGAGGAATGTCTTCTTATTTTTAGTATTAGCTGTGGAGAGAAGCGAGTGGGTGGTTTTTTGCAGTTTGTTGAATAGAGAACCTTGTTGGTTACTCTATAGGAGCCTAGATATGGGCAGTAGGATGGGTTATCTTGTTGTATTTTCTTCTTTTGCAAATAAATCTGAGTTGTCTTATATTTCATTCACCTATTCTCTTTTGTTCCTTGTTTTGTGGTGTGGATCTATATCAATTGATTCATGTGTTGTTAGTAGTACGGCATGTACGTCCCAGCCAAAGTGCTTTCTCCAGCCTGGTGATATTGGTGAACAAAGTATAACCAATGGAAAATATATGGACAGATTGGATTGTACGAACATATGTGCCAAGCTTAGGTAAGCTATCGAGCCCTTAATAAGGCCACTATTCCAGACAAATTTCTCATACCGCTTATTTAGGAACGCTTTGATGAATTACATGGTGCAAGGTATTTCTCCAAACCGAACTTAATATCAAGATATCACCAGGTTAGAATGAGGGAGGAATACATACACAAGACAGCGTTTTGGACTCACGAAGGTCATTATAAGTGATGAATATAGAGAAAATAGGGTGAGATTAATATTCCTTGTGTAGAAAATACACATAAATGTTGTATTTATAATAAAAAAAATATGGGCTAAGCCCAAAATAAATATGAAGAATAATAACAATAGAAACAGAAAATAAGATATTAAAGATATCTTAACAATAAGTATCTTATAATGCCATTCGGAGACTTGCTGAGAAAAGAAGCCTTGGTGTTTTTTCTATGACATTCTTGTCTATAGCAAGGGATGGGAAGAACACTTGCAACAATTAATAAGGGGCTTGAAATTCTGAGACATCAGTTATATGCCAACTGGGACAGGTGAAGTATCTAGGTCACATAATCTTTATTCACTAGGTTACGGTTGATCTGGCAAAAGTCAGTAGTGTAGTGCTACTGCTATATTCCTCCATTCAATACCGTGGGCTTTATTCATCATTTCCGAAAGATTTTTTGTTTTACACAATTTCAATTATGCTCTGATCTCCTCCCATAGTCCATTAGAAAAATTCTCATCAAATATTGTTCATCCAACCCCTGAATAACCTCTAGCAAATCTTTCAAATTCAGTGATGAATTCATTTACAAACTTCTCCTAGTTAAGAGCCACCAACGACTCAAAAGGATCTCCTATCAAGATTGGTTGAAACCTTTGGATGAGTGCATTGTTGAAACTAGTCCAAGATTGGTTTGGATTGCATATTTCCCACCACTGAAACTGCAATAAAGCAATTCCTTCCATTGCCACCATAACAACCTCCATTTTCTCTTCTTACACTCCTTTCGATCAGAGCTATCTTTCCACTTTACCTATTCACCCCATAGCATGCTCTCACTAAAAATCTGGAATATTCACACACACACACACACAAAGTGTTACACACAGTGTTTGGGATTTTCCATTTCACACACACACACACAAGCTATAACAACAAAATAACTATTTTCCTTCACCCTTACTTTCTTCCTTCCTAGACCTTTAGAGTGATCAAGATAACAATTTTCAGTTTTCTAACTTTAGGGTGTTTGGGATTTTCCATTTCAGTATTTTGTATAGGTTGCCTTTGAGATTTCCTTTTGCTCCCTATCTCTTCCTCTTTGTCGCATACCACTGGGGTCAATTTACAGTATATGTGTGGGTGCAAACCAGACCTTACAAGTCGGTTTTGTGGGGTTGAGTTAGCCTTAAAGTTCATTTCTTAACATAGTATCTAGAGCCTAAAGCTTTTGATAGTTAATATTTGAATTTTGAATTCATTGAGAGAAAATACTCTTGCTTCTTGACATAGAACACTTGTTCTTATCAAAGATTGAAATCATTGTGACGAATCTTCATTTACTCATCAATTTGCTAGATTGTAACATTTCCATCTCTGTTTTATTTTCGAGGTTCTTTTCTGATTTTCTTTGTTTATACTACGCGAGGAATAAAAAATTCAGAAATGATCGTACTTTTTCCTAGATAGGATCGTATCATCTGAGCAGTGATCAACTGCCGAGGTCGCCTCCTTCTCCTTTTTCAGGATCTGTGCTTGCTGACTTGATTGGAGAACCTTGGCTTTTTTAGAGTTTTTCTCTCTCCATGGCTTCTTTCGCTACCTCTTTTGATACAGCAGGCCAAGCTTCTTTTTTCAATGAATTTCTCCATTGGTATGAGGATTATCAGAACCCTAGTTCCACTGCTTTTGTTGAACACACATGTATATCTTTTGTTGGCCTAACTCAACCTTCTTCTTTTAGACCTTAGGTTCTCGACTCCTGTGCTACAAATCACATTATTGGTAACAAATATTTGTTTTCTACTTTATCCTCCCCAGACCGGATAATTTACCTACGGTTACATTAACTAATGAGTCTAGGCTGTTATCTCATGGTGTTGGTATTGTTAATCTTTTTCCATCTTTAACCATTGGAAGGATTGGATGGTGAGAAGCCTAGTCCAACATGAGGATTGCTCTTAGACACTCCTAGATTGATGAGGAGCACCTTTGTTTGGGAAAGAAAAGCCTTGGACGCGTGGCCCAAAGGCTTGGGCAGCACTTGGAGAGGAGAGAAGACCTTGTTGACCTTCTAGATAGATGGTCCTTGGAGAGCAAGGATTCTTCCCTAAGTCACTCTAGGTTGCCCTATCATCTAAAAACATACTCTGTTTTATTGCTTAAAAGTCCCCTACCCATGCCTATATAAGGGAGTCTCACCACCACTTGTAAAGGCTTGAATATTTTGAGAAAAATACACTTTGTGTTCAGCCTTGGAGCTTGCCCTTTTAGAGTGTTCTAGCTCTTAGTCTTATCTTAAACCTTAGTTCAAGTGGTGACAACCACCACTCATCTTGGGTTGCTAAATGGTGTGCCTCCTCCCCACTCCCTAACTCCTTCTATTCTATCCCCTTTACTTGTCTCCTTTTATTGCTTCGCTTTTTTGTTTCAATTGAACCCTTTTCTCATCTCCGGTGAGCTCTTATGAAGTGAACTTTCACACTTAGATAGCCTATGGGATTATCTTCATGTCCAATGGGGATCTTCCTTGTGACTTTCTTAATCACATAAACACCTTGCACTATAAAAGCTATAAGATGAACTCACATCAAATTCAATTTAATTGAGTATTTAAAGTGTGATTCAGTGTGATTCGAAGGTATTCATATTGTTTGTTATTTAATTTGCATACATATGAATCTATACAAGTTTAGTAAGACATCAAAATCTATGTTACAATCCCGCAATTTACAATCTTTTAACCTCTTCCTGATCCTAAGTACAATCTCAACTATGACAACCATGATATAAATAACATAGAATCAATTGCTCTTGCTAACTGCCATCCGCCATAATAAATCTTACAATAGCCATCTCATAAGCCAATCTTCCAAAAATTCTTAAACATTTCAAAGCAAAGCAACAAACAAAAATTAGACAACCAAAGACGAGACAAGTTCAGCAACCCAGCCATCGAGATTCCAGATAGGGAAAAATGAAAAATCTGAACAGATTAACCTCCCACAGCAGCTAGTGTTAATAGGAATTGCAGCATAAGGATCCAATTAACTAAGGAAATAATATTAATACGACAAAGCAAAAGGAGTGGAAAAAAAACTTCACTTTCTAGCGTATCACAAGGAAGAAAGCGTCCAAACGGGGCAATCATGACAAAAACAAGGTCTAAATGCGCATAGCAGAGGAAACATCCCAATTAAAAATGGCACTCAAATGCAGAATGATTGGTGTTCACGCACAAGCATCGAGGACCCAATATTAAAAAGTCAAGGTTATACAATTTTCAGTTATAGGTATGTTTTGAAAAGCATCTTTTCCGGAGAACAGTAGGTTATCTATTAAAAGCCCCCATCAGGACATTCGATAAAAAAATCACATTATTTTTCACCAAAAATAATTAACCAACACACCGAATCTTAAATTTAACAACTTAATCTCAGCAAACGTTTCATATCCGAATCTCAATTTCAGCAAAACTCACCGGCGGAGTGATCCTATATTCTGGCTTTATGAAAACTCTAATACCCAATCCCGCTGCAGATTCAAAAACAGAAAAAGTCAACACAACCAATCAATAGAATGAATTTGCGTATTCAATGCATGCAATAAACTCCCTTATTTCTCTGATTGAAAATATTGAAAGATGGGAGAGAGTTGTAACTTACGAGAAGAGGAAGGAGGAGAAGAGTGGTGCGGGTGGGAGGGGCGTGCGGCGGCGTGGCCGTGAGGGGCGATCTTAGGGTACATTTGGTGGGAGGATGGAGAAGAAGAAGAGTTGTAGAGTGGAGGTCCGGTCCTGAAATCGTAGTCCATCACCTACGGGACAAGACGATTGAATTTTCAGGAAGCGTAATGTGAGCCAGCCAAGTGATGCGTCAAATAGTTGCCAACACCCCGTAGATTATTAATTATTAGAAATCCTAATTAACTATTTGCTTTAAATCTTAATACGCACGGTTCTTTTTTTCTTCTGTTTTATATAAAATAATAATATAATATTTATTTAAATTAATTTAAAAATTATATATTTAATAATTAAAAACATTAATAATAATATTATAAATAAGGCTTAAATAGTCATTTGGTCATAGTTTTGGTCGACTTTTTTCACTTTGGTCCTACTTTTGAAATGGTTTTCAATTTGGTCCTACTTTTCATTATATTTTTAAAATCAAGTCCTTTTTGCTAACACCGTTAAAATAGTTAACGGAGATGAACAGTAACCGCCACGTGTCATTTTGTGTTTTTTTTATTTTTTTAAATATTTTTTTAATATTTTTTATTTTTTTATTTTAAAAAAATGTACACATGTCATGCTACGTGTCATTTTTGTGATTTTTTATTTTTTTTATTTTTTTATTTTTTTTTTAATTTAATTTTTTTAATTTTAAAAACAATCCACGTGTCAAGCTAATATCATGCCACGTGTCATAGTCAGTTTTTTATATTCAATTTGGTCCCAATATTCGTTAATTATTTTCAATTTGGTCCTATTTTTTTTTTAAATTAAACATTTTTGTTCCTTTCCATGAGACAAAATTTAATTTGTATATATTAAAATGCATATTTTTGTTAAATATTTTTAATTTAGAATTAACGTTAGTTTAAAATTAAAACGAAAAAAAGCAATAACACCATTAATTTAAAATTGGTTAAAATACTCCCTTGGTCCATGTTTTTGTTGAAAAATCTCAAATAGGTCCTAAGATTTTTTTTAGTCTCAATTAGGTCCATATTTTTGAAAATGTGTTAACGGTGTTAAGGATAGGTCACGTGTCAACTTCTCATTTTTTTTTTTAATTTTTTTTTGAAAATTATTCTTGTCACGTGTCACATTAATATTGTGTCACGTGTCAAGTCAGTAAGGTGACACGTGTCAAGTCATTGTTTGAATATCAATTTAGTCCATATATTTGTTATTTTAATTATATTTCAGTCCATTCTTTTTTCAATTTTCAATTTCATCCTTTCCAAATTGAGATCAAATTTAACTTTTATATAAATTTTATAATGATATTTTTATTAAACATTTTAATAATATTAAGTTATTTTATATTTTGTTTTAAAATTTTAAAATATTTATTTTAACTTGTTACAAAATTGTTTTAAAAAATTTATATACAAATGTTAGAGTTGGTTTAAAAATAACAATTTTATAAATTTAAATATAAATTTTTAAAACAATTTTGTAAAAAGTTAAAATAAATATATTAAAAAAATTAAAAAAATGGACTGAAATGCAATAAAAATAACAAATATATGGACCAAATTGAGATTGAAACAATGATTTGATATGTGTCACCTTACTGACTTGACACGTGGCACAATATTGACATGACATGTGGCATGAATAATTTTCAAAAAAAATTAAAAAATTCAAAAAAAATTCAAAAAATTTCAAAAAAATGTGGAGCTGACACGTGGCACATCCTTAACACCGTTAACACCATACTAACGAAATGGGTCTAATTGTTACACATCTTCAAAAATATGGACCTAATTGAGACTAAAAAAAATCTTAGGACCTATTTGAGATTTTTCAACAAAAACATGGACCAAGGGAGTTAACCTTTAAAATTTTAAGAGGTTAAAAATATTTAATTTTAAACCAACTCTAATTTTAAATTAAAAATATTTAATAAAAATATGTATTTTAATAAGAATATTCATATAACTGCACTTAAGCCACATTTATATACAAATTATATTTTGTCTTTGGAGAGGAACAAAAATACTAAATTAAAAAAAAATATGACCAAATTGAAAACAAATAACGAATATTATGACCAAATTGAATATAAAAATCTGATTCTGACACGTGGCATGATATTAGCTTGACACGTGAATTTTTTTAATTAAAAAAATTAAATTAAAAAAAATTAAAAAATTAAAAAATTAAAATAAAAAATCAATAATGACACGTGGCCTAATATGAGCTTGACACGTGTACATTTTAAAAAATTAAAAAAAATAAAAAAAAATAAAAAAAATCACAAAATGACACGTGGCAGTTACTGTTCACATTCGTTAACGATTTAGACGGAGTTAACGAAAAGGAGTTGATTGAAAAAATATAACGAAAAGTATGACCAAATTGAAAACAATTTCAAAAGTAGGACCAAAGTGAAAAAAGTCGACCAAAACTAGGACCAAATGACTACTTAATCCTATAAATAATTATAATTATAAATTTTAAAAGATTAAAATTTATATAATAAAATTATGTAGTACAATAACATTTTGTATAATTAAAAAAATACTTATAATAATAACAACATTATCGATATTATGTTAACATTATTAATATTAATATTAATACTAAAACTAACATTAACAACGATAATTTATAACTATATATAAAAAAATACATATTTTTGGTGTCCTCTTTAATTTTTTAAATTTATCTTCTTATTATTATTTTTAAATTAAAATAATTATTTTTATAAAAAAAAAAGTTACTTTTCAGTTTTATCATTTTACTAATTTTAGTAATTAATTTTTATTTTAAATAATTATTTTGATGTTAAGATAAATCAATAATAAAATAAATAAAAAGTGTAAATAATTGAGATATACTTCTGTAATAAATAAAAACAAAATGTGTGTCTAACTATTATAATAATAATAATAATTATTATTATTATTATTATTATATCACTATAATAATATCATGTAGTAATATATTAATAATAAATACCATTATAGTAATATAATAATAATTATTATTATAAATGCTATATAATTATCATTATAAAAATATTATTTTTTGGTTATTTTAATTTACTAATTTTAGTAACTACTTTTTGAGTTCAAAAATTTAAAAATAAATCAATAACAAGACAAATAAAAAATACAGGTAATTAAGATATGATCCCCTATTAAATAAAAGTAAGATTTGTATCTCAATATAATAATAATAATAATAATAATAATAATAATAATAATAATTTATTATTATTATTATTATTATTATTATAATATAACAATATCCAGTAATAAAAAAATAATAATAATAATACAACAACAACATATGTGTAAAGATATACACATCTTTAGTGTCCTCTTTGTTTTATATTTTTATTCTATTAATTTTTTTAAAAATTTAAATAATTTTTTATAATAAAAAAATTCTTATCCATTTTATTATCTTACTACTTTTGTAACTATTTATTTGAATTCAAATAATACTCAAATGTATACATTAAAAAAACAACACAATAAATAAAAAAATTGCAAAGTAATCATAATAAACAAAAGTAAAATGTGTGTTTAATAATAATAATAATAATAACAATAGCAATAATAATTATAATAATATCACTATAATAATATCACTATAATAATATCCCGTAGTAATAATAATAACAACAATAACAACAATAATAATAATATCATTATAGTATTATAATAATTATTATTATTAAATGCAATATAATTATCACAATAAAAAAATATTTTTTTATTAATTTACTAATTTGAGTAACTACTTTTTAAGTTTAAAGATTTAAAGATAAATAAAATTTTTAAATTTTATTATTTTACTACTTTTGTAACTACATATTTGAATTCAAATAATACCCAAATGTAAATGTATAGATAAATAAACAACACAATAAATAATAAATTATAAGTAATTGAGATATGCTCTCATAATAAACAAAAGTAAAATGTGTGTTTAATAATAATAATAATAATAATTATTATTATAATAATAATAATAGTAATAATACTATCACTATAATAATATCTCATAATGATAAAAATATTAATACCAATAGTAATAATAATAATATTTCATATTGATAAAACTAATAATAATAAAAAATTATTATTATTATTATATAGTAATATAATAATAATATTTATAATAGAAATAATAATACGTTTATAGAAATATAATAATAATAACCATTATAAATACAGTATATAATAAAATAATATTTTTTCAATTTTATTAATTTACTAATTTTAGTAACTATGTTTTAGAAAAAATATTTAAAGATAAATCAACCACTAAATAAATAAAAAAATATGAAGTAAATAAAACTAAAATATCTGTTTATCTATACTAATAATAATAATAATAATAATAATAATAATAATAATAATAATAATAATAATAATAATAATAATATTATTATTATTATTATTATCCGGTGATAAAAGAAATAATGATAATACAAAATCATAAATAAAGAATATTTATAATTACAATAATAAATATAATAATATTCACAATAAAATATTAGTAATAATAAAAATTAATGTGACAAATAAAATAAAAATATTATAATATGATAATTATGAAAATTATGAAAATAATATTAGTATTAACGATTCTAGTAATAATAAAAATAATAGACAAAATAACAATAACAATAACATTAATTGTAAAAATAATGTTAATAATAATAATAAATAATGGAAAAAATAACAATAATACAAAAAATATTGAAGTAAAAATAATAATAATAATCTATAACAATATATAAAGGGGATTTCCCTTTTTTGTCCACATTTCAAAATATCCATTTTACCCTTTAAATATAATAATTTATTAAATTTTTAAAAATTGACCGTTACTTTTACAAGATTTTTATAAAATCGGATATCTCTGCTTCTTCTCTTCGTCTTTATTTATTAATGATTATTCTTTCATTTGTTATCATATATTTTACTTCATTTTTAATAAATATAATTTTAATTTATATATTAACTTAATAACATTATAATATTATCTTGTACTAATATAATAACATGCATATTTAAAAAATGCATACATACAGACGTTATCGCGCCTGTGTTTACGCTAATAATAAAATAATAAGAATAATCTAATAATAATAATAATATAATCATAGTGGCATTTTCGTAAATATTGGTAATGGTATTTTCGTAGATAGTGGATGATAGTAAGGTTATTTATGAGTGGCATTTTTGTATATTCAGAAAAGTAGAAAGGACGTTTCAGTAAATTGCGTAGTATAGGATGCAAAATGACCAAATAACTAAAAATATGTATGTGTTAAAATTTTAAGTAGGGATAAATTGGTATTGTCCACGGTACTTTGTTTTCTTATATTTATAGTAGATAGTAGAAATGTTCTTATTTTTGTTTCAAAATTTTAATTAGATGTTCAGAATTTAAGTTATTTCTACTAGGTCTTACTTTTTAAATTTAAAAGGAAAATGATAGGTTGACATCTTTATTTTACCACTTTTTTAATCACCATACTTGGCATGAGCAATAACATTTTTATTTTAATTTTCAATTTAGTTTTAAAAATTGTCCACACTGGCACATGAGAATGAAATTCGATTCTGCGTTTCGACACTAAAATTGCATTCTCGTTCCCCCTCTTTTCCAATCCCATTTTTGAACTACGAAACCCATATTTCAATCTTATTTTTGAACTCTCGAATCTCATTTTTGAAACCATTCTCTTGTTCTTGAACCATATTTTGTTGCTATTATCGAACCCTATTCTCGTGCCATTCTCTTACCCTAAACCACGCAAACAAAACCCTTCCTTTGTAGTCTGAAAAATTGTCATTGTCGAACACCGAAAGCTGCCATTGAAGAATCCCAACCCCATTCCTTTGCACCCACGAACGATTCTAATGATTGTGCGTGTTTGGGGAGGTTTTAATTTAGTTTCCCCTCACCTTTTGTTGACAACCCCTCCATATTTGTGTGAAGTATTTTTGCGTGGTTCTTGCATAACATTGGGGGTTCTCGTATTCATCTTCTTCCTCGGTAGAGATTCCGTTAAAATGTAAATGCATTTGTGTAAAAACTTTCCTAGCCCATTCTTAAATTTAACTTGCAACCCAAGACTAATTAATTTGTAACTTACAAGTAGATAATAAAATCACAGATTGGGAAAGTGCTGCTAGAAACACAATTCCCTCCATACTTGTTGTACGCTAGCCTGTGCAGACCAATAACACACCCATCCCACTACTTTTAAATTAAATATATGTGCAAGGTAATTCTCAAAATTTAACTTCTATGTTACTTAATGGATGAAGATGAGTACGAGAACCCCCAATGCCAAGCGAGAACCATGCAAAAATACTTCATACAAATATGGAGGGGCCATCAACAAATGGTGAAGGAAAACCAAATTAAAACCTCCCCAAAATCGCACAATCGCTGAAAGCTTTCATGGGTGGAAAGGAATGGGGTTTGGGTTCTTTAATGGCAGCTTCTAGGATTCGACAATGGCAATTTTTCAGGCTACAAGGGAAGAGTTATGTTTGCATGGTTTGGGGTAAGAGAATGGCACGACAATGGGGTTTGGCAATGACACGAGAATGGGTTTCTAGATCGGAGTTTAAGAATGAGAGAATGGTTTCGAAAATGGGATTGAAAGTTCAAATATGGTATTGCAAAATGGGATTTTGTAGTTCGGAGATGGGGTTGGAAAAGAGGGAACGAGAAGGCAAATATTTGAGTAGTATTGGTGCCCACACGCGGAATGGGATTTCATTCTCAAGTGCTAACGTGGACAATTTAAAACTAAATTAAAATTTAAAAGAAAAATGCCACTACTCATATCACGTAAAGTGGTAAAATAAATGTGTCATCCTATCGTTTTTCTTTTTAAAATGTGTTTTAATTTGACCATGTCTGGAAGTGTAGCATTGATAATGTTAACTCTATATTATATGTTAGTATTTGATTCTTTTGTGTTTATTTTCTTTTACTTTTTAAAAATACAACGATCACATGTGAAATTAAGACACGACCACATTTTAGCTTATTTATTGTTTTTTTTAAATATTTCTTTAAACTTTTCTAGAAAAAAACCTGTAACGTAATTTTCAAACAATCGGATTCATAAAGACAACTTAGAAATTGGAAACTCAATTAAGATTTGTTAACAAAAATGGAACCTTCTTGTGTAATTAAACCTAAATAAAAATAAATAAAAATTGCGGTGTACATCGTTTAATTTCACTAATTTCAGTTAAAAATTACATTTCTTTCTAAATTACTACTATTATCATCTCTCACTGTCATTAGATAGAAACGCCGTAGTTTTTGGAGAATAATATCATTAAAGAAAATGGGATTATTTATGTTTAAATTTACCATATATACAGTTTTGTTTATATTTAAATTCAACGATAAAATAAAAAATATTAGAATCAATTGGAAAAAAGAGTGAGAATAATGGGTCACTAAAAAATCCTTTGTGTTAAAGTAGTTATTTTTCTTAATATATGAAACAAAAACCTTAAACATGGATTAAGTGAAGAGTGTATCAGTAATGGTGCATGGGCGGGAACAAGAACAACTCAAGTTCAAATCAGTAGTAGTACATTAAAAATGAAACAAAAGACCTTTTCCTTAGAAAGCTGAAAAAGTTGTTTGTGGTCTAACACACAAACACACACAGTGTCACACTCCCCCACTCACTAGTACACACCCACCTTTGAATTTCACAGCTCTGACGCATTTACAATCACGTGGCCCTCAAACTTTAATATTCCAAGATAAACGTAAAAGGTAAGTAATAATAAAACAAGAAGAAGGACCTCCATTCATTACCTGTTACTTCCCCCACAGTGGTAGCTATGACAAATTGTTAACGTTTACTGTTACTGATACCCTACAGAGTTTTAGCCTACCTTTTTCTTTATTGATACTAAACTTTCTTATTGGTTTCATTTAACGCCTTTGTTCCTTGCTTCTTCACTTTTTAATCCCCACTCTCAACTCTCAGCCATTCTTTTGCCTCCATTTATTGTTGGGTTGGTTCACTTGGCCTTTCTGGTCAAAGGTATTTGATCTATTTTGTTTTTTTCTTGCTTGAAGTCTTTTTTATTTTTAAATTATTTTCTTTCAGTGACTTTTGGGACTGTTTGAGGCATTTTTAGTTCAATGGCTGAAACGGGTAGTTTATATTTCTGGGTTTTTATTTTTTTTCCGTCTATGAATTGGGTTATATATGTCTTTTAACCGGTTTTGTGCTTCCGGCTACTGTTTTATCATCACGGGTTAGTAAATGTGCTGCAGAATGTTCTGTAGTTGTTGGATTTTAAATTTCAATAGTGTCGGGGAAAAATGAGTCTCAAAGATGTTCCTAGAATTTTGTGGGACTTAGCTTATGATTGGAGCTAAAAGATTTCATCTTTTAGTTTGGGTTTTGTGTTTATGGGCAACTTCGAGGAGAATATTAAGCAGAGTTTTTTCTCTTATCTCTTTTTTTTTTTTTTTTTTTTTTATTTTTTTTTTTTTATATT
>Ga0214542_1000861_pt1 | contig 58777 bp, 24 predicted proteins | sample CNSS1metaG_FD_160096 | JGI IMG/M metagenome (GOLD analysis project Ga0214542, IMG submission 160096) | Root nodule microbial communities from cowpea collected in UCLA plant growth center, Los Angeles, California, USA - CNSS1 | ecosystem: Host-associated > Plants > Roots > Nodule | place: USA...
TTGTGTTTATTTTTTTTTTTTTTTTTTTTTGTGAACATTTAGATTTATGGATTTCGAGAGTATTTTTTTCATATATCTTGAGGAAAAACTGAATTCTTTTACAAAATTATTAATTAGATTATGGTTTAGTCTTTTAATAGATTAATTGGGGTATAATTCAAAGTTTAGTTTTTTGTAGAAAAATAATTTAAGTTTAGAGAAAAAAAAGACTTACTATCGAGTTTAGAAAAACAATATTTTTGTAATTATTTTTATTGATGATTAATCTTAAAATAAACAACTTTGCAAGTTTATAAAAAAAGTTGAGACTTAAAAATGAAAAAGAGACTTGAGACTTCAATATACTTATTTTCTTGACAATTAGAACCAGATTTTATTGTTTTAATTCATTCGTTTTATATATTTATCTTTAGTAGTGTTTTATATATTATCAATTTTTTATTTCATGTAAAAATATATAGATATGTCAACTATAAAATTTGAATAAGGCTATTCAAAAATTCAAAAGAAAAGAAGAATTGAGACTTTAATTACATAACAAAAAAAAAAGCAAATATCTTGTGTATTACACGGTGTGTAGATATTTCTTTTTTGAAAGAAAAATGCCTAAACCTTGAAAAATCTTTAAAACATGATAATTTGTTGGATATTGATAATTTGATTTAATTTTAGAATTAAATAACTTAAAGAAAAATTATAGGTTTGGAAAATGATAAACCAATTGACATTCTTAATCATATAAAAAGAATAATTTTGTTTCAAAGTGCATATGTAACATATAGAATAATGTTAACAATTTTAATGTCAGTTTTTCAACCGAAAGGGTATTCTCAAAACTAAAGATAATAAAAACTTATTTAACATTTATAATGTCTCAAGAAAGATTAAACATATTACTTCTAATATCTATTGAGAAAGAAATATTAAATGAGATTAATTATGAGAATTTAATAAATATTTGTGCACCAAAAAAAGCTTGAAAAATAAATTTTAAATAAAATGCCTCATTTTTTAAGTTTGCTTTAGGCCTCCCAAACTGTTGAGCCGCCTTTGCGGCCTGGATATGACCATCTTGACTTATCGTCCAGATAGGACAGTCTCGGGCGTCATCCGAGTCGACCCGTCTTAGTTGTTGACTCGGACTAACTGATTAGTCTTGATTTTCAATCTGGATTGGTCCAAGATGACACAGTCAGACCCAAAATATTGTTTTTAGGGATCGTAACCCACTTGAGAGGAGGTTGAATTTTTTTTTAATCCCTCATTTGAGAACCCTTTAATAGGAGGCTTAATGAAAAGTTGATCAGAAGTGGACCATGGACTATTAATTAAATTGACATCTCTAACATAGTGGCCATGAGATAAGAAGAAGATGAAGTTGGGAAAGACGAAAGAATTTGGTTTATATTATGTTTTTCATTAAGGGTAAATTGGACATTTCATTATCAATGTGGTGATGGAAATTGAAATCATGGAGGTGCGGGAGTTGGCCCGGGTTGAGTTACTGATACTAATTAATTTTTTATTACTATTTTTTAAAAATGTTAAATGATAATTTGAATAAAATGTCACGTCAATAAATTAATTTATGTGTTCAAAAACAAAAAACTAAGTTTGGATGAATTCAGTCTTATTAAATAAATCCAAACACAAAATCTAAGTTTGATTAATTAAGTACATTTGAGTTTCTATGTTAAACTTAGTATAATACATCGAGTCCTTCATTTCTTTTCAATAATAATAACTCATACAAATCACAATACTTTGTCCGACATCAATTATATATGAATCATCTTGAATGGACATACTACAATTTCTGTTTTAATTTTATTTCCGTCTTGGTACCCATGCATCAATGCAACGAAAGACTGTTAAATTTAAATTCAACACTATTGAGATGCTCAGATAAATTTATGATGGACCATGCTTCTGGTAAGTGAATATGAAACCAAACACATTTACACAATTATAAATTCCATGTCACTTCAAAAGGATGGTTGATGTGATAACACCAACACATGAAATGTCACCATAAATAAACAAATATTATTTGAGAAATATATCTGAACTTTTTTTTTTTATATTTTACGTTTATTAAAAGCCATCTGAATCTAACAATTTAATTATTTACTCATTACTATAGAAATAAATTCAAAATACTAAGAATTGCTGGATGCACACATATATGGACATCCCTTTCCCCCACATAAGTACTATGTATGTATTATCATTAATATCTGCTTTGTTGGATTCGAGATGAAATACCTAATTAATATATATATATATATATATATATATATATATATATATTTGTAATTTATCGTATTATATTACGAAAATATATATTTTTGTAAAATATTATAAGAGTTCTACATTAGAGTAGAAAACAAACTATAAATTTAATATTTTTTCAGGATATTTATATAAGTTCTCCTTGAGTAAATATTTCAAAGAATATTTTTTGAAAATTTATCAAACAACTCTTGGTGAGCATGTTTTTCAACACATAAATTTTAACAAACTCAATATACAATAAAAATTGTGGGACCTAAAGATTCAATCTTGTTTTATGTTACATATCAAATCATACTTCATTTTTTCTGATCTATGGTATTAAATATTATTTTTAAAAGTTATTAGGTAATTGAGTATTTATTATTGAAAATATTGGTACAATCACAATTTTTTTTCTTCAATATATCATTTATTTATTAGCCTATAAAAGAGATTACTCGGTGATATTAAGTACGTATGATATATTTTTAAGTTTGACTTATGAATATCCTAATCTAAAACCAGTTACTTGGTAAATATTTCATTGAACCCATTATGACCCTTGCCTTTTCGTCTCATACTATATCAAACTAGGAGCTTCACTATGTTTGAGTGAGTCTTGGCCTCTCTTAATTTGACGTGAAACTGAAATTCATCCTTATTTGAAAATTTGATACATTTTTTTTCTCAAACTTTAAAAACTAATTAATATAATTCTTTTAACATAATTAGGTTAATTTTTATGTATTAAAAGCGTTTCATGTTAATATTTGAGTTGTTTAATGTGTTTGACATGTTCTCGCTTAATGTCACTTGGAAAACACGATTGACATGTAAAAAAATCAATATATTTAGGTTAAAAGGACAATTATCCATTTATTTTAAAAATTTGAAGATCAAGATACCAAAGTTGCAGACAAGGAAAAATTTCAATTTTGCATTAAATTTCAGAGATTAAAAACATGTTAAACTTTTTTTTTAATATATATAAGTTAATATATAAATAAAAGTATTTAATTTTACTTCATTTTTATTATTATTTGATATATTTTTCATAGAAATATAAAAATGATATTTAAGTAATACAGAATAAAATAAAATAAAATATGAAACAAATTAAAAACTTTAAATAAATAATTGGATCATAATCACTACTATAAATTCTCATATTACATGAAATTTTTCTTGCAAATATATTAGAAAAATTTGCAAAAAAAGACTTTTTTCTACCATTTTTTCCAAGAATCTTAATTGGCAGGTAATTCCTTTGTGGATAATTATTTTCTACAACATTATAAAATTTACAAGTATTTCCTTCAAAATATTTTACAAAAAGTGTTTTAGACAAAATATTTTACAAAAAAATCGTAGCAATTTCTTGCAAATTTTTTTTTACAACAAAATTTGTAAGTATTTCTTACAAAAAAATTTTCAAAACACAATTAACAGAACATATGAGTTTTTTTAGTGGTGAATATTACAAACAAATAAAAAAATATCTTTAAGAAATTGTTTAATTAATATTTAAAACCGTGAAAAAAACGCATACATATATACTCATTCTATAAAAATTTATATCAATTAGATATAAGATAAATATTAAAATAAGGAATAAGATAAAGGTAAATGCTTCACACGGTTTTTTTTTATCGTCCCTGTTTTTTTTTTATCAGCAAAGAATAAAATTTAATTAAGTAGAGCATTTGAGGGGTGTTCTAACCCTTATACAAAAAAACACAATCTGTAAGTGTTGATGCATAACTTAGCAAGAAAGAACCATCAACCAAAACCTACCCAAAACAAAGAGGTAGCCTTAATATATCACCATGACACTATACAGAAGACTCTGCGGTATCTATGAAACTGTTGACATTCATTGTCCCTCCCTGTTAAGCATCCATTTTATTAATTTTCTCTTCTCTCCATTTTATTAATTTTCTCTTCTCTCTTTCAGTAGACTCAAATAATTCTTCATTGAGATATGTTAGAAAACTTACTGACTTCAATCAAGGAAGTGAAATAGTATTAGGTTTCAAATGTTGATTGGTGTAATATTTAGAAAATTTGTATTAATATTTTTTATTAAATAATATTTACTAGTTTTAAATATATATGTATTATTTGTAATAATGAAAATTATATTCTATATAAGTTTTAAATAGATACGTCCTTATAATATTCTTATATAATTTTTAATTAGACATATATACCTACCTTTTTATACCTCAGTAAATAACATTCATATTTTTGTTTTGTTTTAAAAATATTATGTTACGTAGATCTTCTTTTATTCTTTAAAACTTTTATTTTTATTTTTATAATTCTTTTATTTAAAAATAATATAGTATATTTAATAATTAGATAAAGTGTGATCATTTTATTAAAAAAATCATTTTAAAGCAAGGAATTCTTGTGGTGATTTGATATGAAATGTGAGAAAGGTAAATCCTATTTCTCCATATATCTTTTAGAGCAACAAATAAATAAATAGATAAGAGTGTCGGAGTATGAGATTTGTTAGTTTGCAAGAAGCATGTCTTTCTATTTAAAACCATTGCTGTCTCGAAACATATACAAATTTAGAGGACCTGCGTACATAGTACAGAAGGAAACGTTAAAGGACCCACGCTGTCTAGGCGTTTGTCCTCTTCAGAATTGAAAGTGAAAGTTACATTTTTATTGCAAAATTTACGCTATATCAAACAATTTTTACACATAGCAGAATCAGTTCCTTTTATTAGTGTAAGATCTCTTGTAAAGAGTAAAGTAAAGACATTCCATTAGATTATATTTTCTAGAAATCATCAAGCATATCTCCATAGGCTATTACAAATCTGTGTATATAAATATAATGTTGCAAATTACATTCAAAGTTGTTAACTCTCGATAAACAAGAGAGAGTTCTAAAAAGGGTGTTCACGAAACAAGGGGAAAGGATGGAAACAGTGAAAGACCCCTTAGGTTTGAAACATTCCATGGCTAATCTAAACAAGCAAAACGGCAGTTATTTCAGTAGTCGCTTTCACAAAAGGAGAAAGTTAATAATATACAATGTTTTTTTGTTTGATTTGAAAGCCATGTTTGCCTCAATTGCTTTCAAACTATAGAGTACACATTTTCACACAAGAAAAACTTAAACAAAACCAGTTTTACTCCATTTATTAAGAGTAATACAAAAGTAAAAACACTTTACTGTTTTATTCTAACCAAAGCAGTGTAAGATTTTGATTTCTTTTAGTCTCAAAATAACTGAGCTGGAAGCTCAAACAACTTTGGGCCACACATTTACTCTATCACTCCCTGTTGGTTTTGATGTAATTAAGAAACATGTACTGATTAAGAAGAAGTGGCGAGGTCCACCCACTTTGTCTCATCTTTGTTAACTATGTAGAACAATATTTGTTCTATTAAGTGGAAGGTGGCACGTGAAAATGGCAGGTTCCTTTTTCTTTTTAAAGAAAGACCTAGAGGTTATTGATTTATGTAGCTACTAATAGACTATAAAACACACGGATGCATACTTTTTCTCTTCTTCTACTTCTAGGGTGTTCTAATGCACTTTTATAACGTGACTTCTTCTGACTACTTTTTTTTTTTTGTGTAACTGTTGTTGATAGTTGCACCACTTCTGATCAGCCATAAATAAGCATGTCCAATGTTCATTGTTACCGTTGCCAGAAAAAAAATTTACTCTGTTATTATTTGTTTATAAGGACCAAATAATTCTCCACCTCTTTACAGTTCTTTCCCCTAAAACTCGTATTCATGTTTAGAATTAAAGTTCATAAGTACAATTGTGTACGTAATTGTAATGTCTTCCGAAAAGGACACTGCATGTAGGTGACTTGATCCTCGCGGATTAATGATATTTGTATGATTTATGAATTTGTATAAAGTGTTGTTTGTACTCACTCAACATATATAACACCTTGCACATATACTAGCCTGCAGTTTTTGACATATAGGATGGATAGCAGAAGTTGATAAAACGTAGACGTGAAATGAAGTTTTACAGAGATGAAGTGAGTGTGAGTGGTTAATATGTGATGAAAATGGTTTTGTGTTAGTATTACATTAATATCTCCCGACAATCATATGTCGGGAAATTAATAAACATGGGAAGGAGGGTTGCACCGAATATAGGCTCCAATAGTCAAAGGGAAGGGGATGGAGACATGGCATCTAGGATGGGGTATGGAAATCTAACAGAGAATCAAACCTGTGGGACTCATTTTGGGCTCAAACATCCATCCCATTATGAATGCACAATTACCAAGAACCCTAACAATTTATTTGATTTTCATCACCCCACTATCAACAAATACCGGAGAGAAAGATGAGAGGTTTAGGTGAAAAAGCAGTAATGTTTTGCTCATACATTTCGTGGGTGGTCATCAATGTGCACTCAGATTGGGAAATGAATGAAGTTTTCTAAGAAAGGACCCGGCCTATTAACTTCTTTTCATTGTATATGTATATATTTCAATTCATGTTTTCAAATTTTGTCCCACTTTCCCATTTATGTTGTGTTGCAGGCCCATAAATGATCGAGATAGTTATATGCTTGAATTTAAGTGGGTATGTACAAAGATGCTCACTGGCTTATCTAGATCCGCGTAAGCCTACCAAATCTCTAACCATGGAAATCAAACAAAATAACACCATTAAATCTTACTCTGCCAAAACAATACTATCTTATGCCATATCTCTAATCCATGTACGCTTTATAGCACAATCTTATACTTACTATCGCCTTAATTAACAGTTCATTTTAATGGTGTTTAAAAAGTTTAATAAACTAAACTCTGTAAGAACTAAGCTTGTTTGAGCTTATCTAGAAAACAGTTTGTCCAAATCGGAGTGCTTTTCGGTTGGCAACCGTTTTCTCAAATTTAAACTGACTTGTTTGGAGTTAAATTGTATGTTTTTTTATTCATATATTGTAGGTAGAAGAATTTATTCTCCTCTCTAAAACTAATCAGTTTTTCTGGTTTAGTTTCTTAAAACAATTCAGTTTAGGTTTAACAAAACGCTTCAGATGAATCTTTTTGACAAAATCAGTTTAGTTTTTATAGATATGTTCATTTGGTTTAGCTCAAGTGTTTTTTCTATAACAACCCTAGTTTTTTCTTTTGAACAGCAAGCCTTAGTTTATTTGTTTGGTAATGCAGATGGTTTAACACTATGCGTATGTAACAATTCAGGCGTGTTATTAGCTAACGTTATCATTTGATCTCTCGGAGCAGTATATAATTCGGCACATTTTTGTTTGTGATAAATGATATTGTAAATGTTACCTTGCATACCAGGAAACCTTTGCATTAAGTCAATGTATAAAAGACAACACGTATACGTAAGAACAATTCCATCACATAGTTGCAATAATCAGTTTTTTTTTTTTTTCTGCGAACTTTCTGTCAGATATGAAATCATTAATTCCTGATCCCTCATCAAATTACTTTACACTGGACCTTTTCCACCCAGTTTTTCCAATAAAAGTGCGAATTTCAACTAAACTCGCGCATTTACCCATGCACTTAACTTGTATTAGAATCTGAAGCAAATTTTTGAAACTTGCAAAGAACCCGGCGAAGGTTTGGTGATTGCATGCCATTCTAAAAAGTGATGTTCTTTATTAATCAACACAATTGAAGAGCAAGTTATGAAAAAGAGTATAGTGATTAAATTAAGAGCGGTTTGGCGTCATCTGAAACTGAGAGAGAGAGAGAGAGAGAGAGAGCAATGGTGGGTTGTTGAGGGTGGTAAATGTGAAAATTGATGTATGATACCAAAAATATGGACGCATTTGGAGGAAAGTAAATGTAATAAAACAAAAAATTTGGAGCCCGCAATTTACTTTAATGAAACGCACTCCCATGCTTCACTAGCAATTACTGCTGCCTATTTGTCACAAAGGTGGTACCAGCCACCCTGCCACAGAACAACACAGTGACCCCGCATAGCAGAGAAGAGAAGAGAAGAAAAAAGAGAGAGGTGCTTCAAAGTTGCAAACGGATCATCGTAGACACGGAGATGCCGTGTCTAAACATTGAAACCTACCATCATTGTAATTATTGTTCCAATATGGAACTCCGTAGAGACGAGACAAGTTGCAGATATTTGCCTCTCTACTACATCTCATCACTACCATCTGCAACATCCATTTTCCTGCCACCTTCCTTATTTATTAATTTCTGCCATCTATTATTTCTCCGCTTTGTCCTCCGTGACATCATCTATCTCTCTCTCTCTCTTGTTACCACATTTGCCTCTCATCTTCGTAATTGCTACCTCTAATACCACGCATCTATGTTCAGAACTATGTCATCTTCTTTTCGTATCTATGCATAGATCAGTCCTCTGAAACAATATCAGAACCAAGTTATAAACAAAATAACTGACCATCTTCTTAAAGTAGATTCATTTCTCAATCACTATTTTCCTTCTCTGAAATTAATATATGCGCTTGTGGGGCAAGCCAAATTGCTCTGCTTATTCATTCCACTTGCTCATCAAAATTCCTGGTGTGCCAGTTGCACTTTTTTTGTTTTCGATCATACACGTAACATATACTACATGCACATGATACTATACAAGTACACCACACAGTTTTCTTTACAGATTATAACTTTACTGATAATGTTTCTAGTAGCGTTGTCACTGAGTAAAACACCCTAAAGTAAATACGAATAACCAAATAATTAGCATGGAGAGATATTCATGGAATCAATTAAAAAATTAAATAGTCTACTGTGAAAAGAAGAAGAAAACTTTGTTAGAACCTTTTAGCATCCATTAGATTACACTGTGAAGAAGTGACGTTGAAGTTTTGAGGAGCATATCTTAATTGAACGTTGTTGAGCTTGACCCAACACAGAGCCATGGGTCTACTGTTCATGAAACAACAGTAGGATCATTTCATAGCTGCGAAGATGCGACAAATTTTTAGTTACTTCATCTGTGTCCTACTTTTTTTAAGGAAATATTGCATGGACCACTCATGCTATTCAATACTTACAATAAGAGTGAGGAGGATAATCAAAATGTTAAATGAGAGAATAGAAAAAGTTAACGTGTTGTTCTATGTATTTATATTCTTATTTATAATAATTGACATACCTAATACATGTCATAGAAATGACGTTCATACAAATCTAAAATAGTCAGTTATTTCAGAGAATAAAACTAGTTATCGTTGTTACTATTGTTGGAAGAATAGCCAATACCAACCAATTTCAACAAATTATTCATTTTTTTAATCTCACGTGTACAGGTTAAATATTTCTTTACCGTCATTATATTAAAAAAAAATTAAGCAACTTTTTAAAGTAATGTGGTTCTCTATTTCTTTTTTGGATAACTCGATTCTCTTATCGATGAATACAAATTAACTTATCAATGAGAAATAAAGCTTTTGAAAATAACTTTAAAATAATTATCTTTATTCTTTTATTTATTTTATTGCACGTCAACAATTAATGATGAATTATTTTTTAAATTATTAAATTAAAAAAGTATTGGGATGAAAAAGAAGGCTCTTTTAATGAATAAGTTACCCCTTTTCTTTTATCAATATATATACTTGTCTATGTAGAAAACGACTATTTATTTTTATTGAAATAAAATAATTAAATTATTTTATTAATTCATATTTTCAAATAAGATCATGATATAAATGTGAACTTTGACATCCCACGTCATAGTAACAAAATGGAGTCTTGGCCCCAAACTTTTTTATATTTATATAAATTAACATATAACTTAAAATATTTTTTTAAAATTTTAATATATTTTATATATTTGGTATCCAAAATTTTTTATACACATATAGGGATATCAATGGGGCGGATAGAGTAAAGGTAGTAGCTCCTTATACAGATAAATATATGTCTCGTACCCCTACCCATATCTGTATGGATATCCGTTATGCGGGTTTTCGCATATTTTTTTAATATCCATGGGTACCCGCATGTATTTACAAAAGAAAATTTTAATATTTAACAACATATTTTAACCATAAATTCAAATAAAAATACAATACATAACATTATTAAATTTCAAACAAAGTGAAAATAACCCATTTAAATAGGGTTGAATAACAATTTACAAATAAATGTAGATTTTTTAAAACCAATTGACAAAAAATAACTCATTCAAAATCAATGTGTTAGAGTATAGCGGGTTCGAGTATCCACATATACATATACTATGATATTCGTACTCACCTCATTAACATGAGGGTATCAAAAATACAAAAAATACCCGTATTCGTTACAAGTGGATATTCATTTATAATATTCATTTCCTACTTGTTGCAGGTTTTATCCGCGGATATCCGTGGATACTAATTTTTTTTAACATCCTTATACATATCTATATAAAAAATTTTGCAAACTAAACAATTTTAACATAAAAAAAAATATTTGTTGAAGATTCGCAACTACAAAATCCATCAATTATTTCTCATCACATGAAAATTTATTAAAAATAATAAATAAATAAAAAAAGCAAAAGACCACAGTAAACCCCATAATAAAAATTGCATCTCAGAAACATAGGTAAACTATATTATTTAAAAAATAATATAAATAAATTTATTAATTCATATTTCAAAATTGAAATAGTATTGAAATTATAGGTATTTGATAACTAACATTTGTAACAATACGAAATTCAACTAAAATTGCATTATTTACAATATTTAAATTTATAGTTTTAATATGTTCAATTTTTAAATTTTTATCGTTAAAATTTTTATATTCATCATCATTTGTAGAGCTAGAATATTTTAAACTAAAATATTTTATCTGTTAATACAAATATGTTTTAATTAAATATATTAATGATGGTATGTATTATATATATTTTTAATATTAATATAATATTATAATTGTATTAATATTGACCGTAGACAACTAGTATAAATGGGATGTGAATTATGATGTACGAATATGATACGTATATCAGACACGGACTTATATGATATGTCTATGTCGATAAGTTTATTTTGAAAATAATAGGACACGATACGTGATAGATACGCGATATATGAATATTGAAAAATGGGTACAATAATTCTTAAAAACATAATAAATATATGACTGTTATTGTGTTAATCCAAATTAAAACAATATCTACTAAAGTTATCAACATAAAAAATATAAATTATTGTCATCATAAAAGTACCAATGTAGGAAAACTCTTAAATAATGACCAAGTTTAGTAACAAAAAATATGTTAGAGAACAATTTTCTAATTAGAGATTATAGACTAATTATTTTGGTAGTCAAAACTTTGGTAGCTAATGTTAGTGACCAATTATTTTGGTAGTTAACATCTTGATAACTAATGTTAGTGACCAATTTAGAAATCAATTCATAATAAAAATCATTTTAATTATCAATTTAGAGACTAACTATAATTTTTTGGAACTATTTTAGTTGCCAATAATTTTTAGTTTTTAAATTGATACTTAAATTGCTCACTATATAGTGGCTAATTATTTTTGTTACTAAAATTGATCATTATTCAAAAATTTTCTTGTACTGTACTACGATTTTACAAATTAGATATCCACTGATAAGTATAGTAAGTATTGATAAGGTATCCTAAAGTATCAGATACAGATACGTGTCGGACACGAATACGTGACCCAATTTAAAGTATTGGTGCATCATAGTCTATGAATAATTATTTTCACTATACACTACTAGAAATTCTCATATTATATGAGATTTTTCTTACAAATTTGTTAAAAAAAATTTGCAAGAAAATACTTTTTTCTGCAATTTTTTCTAAGAATTTTAATTGACAGGTAATTCCTACGTGAGTAATTATTTCCTACAAAATTATAAAATTTGTAAGTATTTCCTACAAAATTTGTTGTGAAAAGTGTTTTATGCAAAATATTTTGCAAGAAAATTGGTAGCAATTTTTTGCAAGTATTTTTCATAACAAAATTTGTAAATATTTTCTACGAAAAATTTTTCAAAACAAAATTGACATAAAATATGAATTTTTTTTAATAGTGATATAAGAAAAATATATAACATTTCGAATAATTAAAATAAATAAATAAAAGTTTATTTATATGATTTTTCAAATAATTATAATTATTTAACCCGTCTGATGCGTTATTGTTTTCTTTGAAACGTATAATTTGTAAATTGAAATGTCTTAATTTGATACTTAATTATATATCATATCAATCAATATTAATTTGAATACATTTACAACATATAGGATAAAATAACATAATTTTGAATCCTAATAAATTTTGATTAAATTATTTTCACATAACGTCTCTATATTTTCCTTATTTATTACAACTAATATATTTTTTTATGATTACAAAATATTAAATGCTTATCTCAAGAAAAAAGAGCTATAAGAAAACTTAATAATTAGTAAAAACACTAGTATTACACGTATCTACAATTCATCTTAGGACTTATGAAATATAAATTATCTGATAGTGATTAAAATAAATTATTAAGTAATATTTGATTTTAATCTTTCACATTTAACTTAATCGGCTGTATGTTATAAATAATTTAGAATAATAATATAAATATTTTTATTTACACCATGGCTGTAAAATAAACTAACTATTTATCATTTCAAATTTGAAAATATTTAAACTCAATATAAAATAAATCATTTTAGAAGTGTTAAACATAGATTTCTTGCATAATTGTATACACATTTAAAAAATATATGAAGTATTTGCTGGTCAATAATCAAATATATATCCCATACATGACATAAGTTAGACGATAGTTATAAATATATTGAAATATCAATCATTACCTTCTATAGTTATTTATAAAAAAATATGAATTTTATACATACATATATATATATATATATATATATATATATATATATATATATATATATATATATATATAAATATTTAAATAAAATATTATTCCTTTTATTGAAAGTTCTTTCCAGTATAAACCATCTTATTAAGAGGTGAATAAAACAAGTCTCTCTTGAAGTTTAAAAAATTGGCGCCTTCATTTAAAGCCTACATTGCTATCGTTTTTAGATGTCCCATACGAGCGTTTGTAGTTTTAACGTTGGAGTGTCGAAATTTAGTTATATATCATTTAATATATCTCACAATATAGTTAATTTCAAATAGAATATAATAGTTTTAGTTTTTTATTTTATATGTTAGTTGTAGAAATTATTTTATGTTAAGTTATATAAAATAGATATATTCACTCAATATACATGAATAAGTTAGTTAACTCATTTTGTATATATTTTTATTTTAGGGATTGAAAAGCTCCCATCCCATCCGATTTATATTTAATTTATCTTAATATATTCATTTTATCATAATGGGATGGGACCGCATTTTTTTTTTCTGACAATTTTTGTGGTGATGGTAGATACATTTCTAGAATGACAGGATAAATGAGGTCCGCTGATGTCTACGTTCATATATTATCTATATTTATTATTTGATACATTTCTTTAATTGACTAATTACTTCAATTTGTTATTGAACGAGGTATAATTATCCACACGATATTTTTGGGTTACTTACTAAAATGTCTGCGCTTGAAGAGCTACTTTGATTAATGTATGCTAAGGTAAGATAAAATAAAAATGGATTTAACTTTACATAATTTTTAGTCTCGTGTATGCTAAGAAAATAAAATTCTACAAAAATTAAGAAACACAACAAGAATTTTTTTTAATAATAAATAATTTTAGTAATAAAAAATAATTAAATATTAACGTGATCAATTTAGATATCAACACTAGATAATTATTAATAATTAAAATAATTTTAAAAAATTGTAATTAATTTCTAAATTAATAATTAAAATTAAAATTAGTCTCTAAATTAGTGAATAAAATACTTTTTATTATAAATTATTATAAATTAATCACTAACATTAATTATCAAAGTTTTGATTACCAAAAGAATTAATATCTAAATTAGTTTTTATTTAAAAATTGTTTCTAAAATAGTATTTAAACATGCTTTTTTTTACTAAAATTTATCATTATTTAAAAAATATATATATAATGAGAGCCATACAGTTTCAAAACCTCCGGGCATGATGAAAACTAAAAGATTTTGATGCAACTTACTTTTATCTACATCTATATGGATAACTGAAGGAGAAAATTTAGTTTCACAACTTTGAAGGTGTCCCCACTTTTTAGAAAGGATAAAACACTTTCAAATGTCACCAGTTGTTAATCATCGAACCTTTTAAGCGGAAGAAAAAAAATTGTAAAACTTGAGGAAAATTTGCATCTAGTGATTTTTTTCTTTTTCTTTTTTAATTTTGCATGTCGAATTGTCCCTTCGATATATATATTTGTTTTTATTAAGAAAAAATAATATTAAAACTTGGGAATCTTGAGAATGTTGGTTCTTTATGGATGCTTACCAAAGTTCCAATTGAATAATGCGAAGAAGAAACAGCAAAAATAAAAAAAAAATATATTATAAAGAATAAAAGATTATTTTTGGAGTTAACCCGCAACCCAATGGTCTTTTGGGTGTATGAGGAAATTAGTAACTTGGGTTATTATATATCATTGGAAGGTTTATAATTTTTTTTTTAAATATTTGAGAATGTTTACATTTTTTAACAAAAAAAATTGCATGAGAAGGATTTGTAGTTTTGTTTACGAAAAATGCAGGAGAAAAGTTTGCAGTTTTGAAAAGATTATATGAAGGTTTGCAATTTTGGCAACAAAAATTGTATGTTGAGTATTTTTTGTGTAGGTCTTGAGGTGCTGAACCACTTTAAATTTCTTATGTGCTTTTATTTATATTTTTGTTCTTATTTGTGAATGTTCTTCGCTTGAATAAATTATTTTCCTATTGCGTGATCTTCAAATAGTCTGTCAAAGCTTATGTTCTAATCAAAGGAGGAAGACAAGCCATAGTGACCATAATCAACGTTGAGTGTTGTGCCTTTGAAGAGAGGTTAGTCTTTATCATTATTTTTGTGTAATGACTTCATTGATAAATGTATTGTTGTGTCTGGCTTGGCTGAGGTCGTGTTAGTAATGGATTCTCCTTGAGTATCGATCAATTGTCAACGACAATGATGTAGAAGGTGCCAACAACGAATTTGATGTACAAGGCAATGAAGGTTAATGACGAGAAAAGACAGTCGTCATCAATGAATTTGTGCACACAAGAATGAATTAAGGAGATCAATTGGTACATTGACAAATGTTTTTTGCAGAACATGTCAGACTTTTGGTGAGGGAGGATATGTTAGTCCTTTAGTGGGTGTTTGCCAAGGTCTCACACAGGATAATATGAAGTAAAGAGCAACACAAAAATATTATAAAAATAAAGAGTTATTTTTGGAACTATAACCACAATTTTCTTGGGTTTATGTGGACTTGGGTAGTTGTATGTCATTGGAATGTTTTTAAATCGTTCAAAAAAAAATTATTTGAGAAGAGTTTACAGTTTTTTCCACAAAAAATATTATATGAGTTTGCAGTTTTATTCATAAAAATTGCATAAGAAGGATTTGCAGTCTTGACTAGAAAAGGTTGTTTAAAGGTTTGCAATTTTTATCAGAAAAATTGCATGATGACTAATAACACTTTTGTTGAGTATTCATGGATGTACGACTTGAGGTGTTGAACTACATTAAATTTCTTTTATGTTTTTATTTATATATTTTTTTTTATTTGTGGGTGTGTTCTCATTTGAAGAGATTTTAATAAAGGGAGGAAGACAAACAAGGTTGACTAAATAAGCAATCAATTGCCTTTGTGAGCTCATTAGGAGTTATAAGGAGAATGTTGATGTCATCTACATAAACAACAATTATGACAAATTCATTTTCTAATATTTTTATATAAATACAAAGACAAATATATCAAGTATAAAATGGGTATTAGAATTGGTCTTCATAACATTTTATTTGAGTTTGATTGTAAAGCAATGTGATAAAATTATCAAGTGTGGTTTCTTCGGAGTTAAATAATATTATGCAACCAGCCTTAGTCTTAGTCTTAGTCTTAGATCATGTTCAATTGCAAAAAGATCAAATAGTGATAATGATGGATAAATTTAGGTGAATTGAATGAATTTGAAAGTAAAATTTCTAATAGTTTGTAAAAAATTGATAGATATGATAGAATAAAAAAATATTTTAATAGATTAAAACTCATTTGTCTTTATAGTTAAAATAAATATGTTATTATTATTATTTTATTATTCATTGTTATTAATAAAATGTAAAACCAAAACATAATCTTTTCTTCCTCTCACATGGAATCAGTTTCAGCGCCGATGGGAATTGGTTCCCTTCTAGTTACTCCTTCATCTTCAACCACAACCTTTATTCCAAATTCATTTCAAGCCAATAACTGTTAGGTTTACATAAATAAAACATTACGATACTTGAATTTCTATTTATTTTAGTTGAATATATTCTTTTATTCGATTTTTTGAATTGTTTATTTTACAATAATGGATGATAGTCACAATAGAAATTTCAAGGAACTTAGTAATGAGACTTGAACTCAATAAGGTAAAACATTGACACTACTCTTAACCCAAAACCTTAAATATTAAGACAATGGATTTATGGGTCTTTAAATTATTATATAGTGCTCTACTTTTTCATTTCTAATCAATGTAAGAATTAGACTCACACTTGAATTCTTAACAATAACTCACCTCAAATACATGAAGAAAACTTGTTTAAATTTGAAAATAAAACTGTATTTGTATATGTATCACCCTCATATCATCTCACTTAAGGAGATTCAAAATATTTGAATCTCGTCATCCTCTTCTCTCACTCTCAAATCCAACCATCTGAATGTCATTCTCACCCAGAAATTAATTCTCACCATTTCGCTCACACGAGTAACTCACCCACACAACATTACAAATTTGTCAAACTCAAATGTGAATATTATGTTGAGGCCAACAAATCTACCAAGTGTGTCATGATTGTATCCCAACAACCATGGTTTTAAATATATACTGTATGTATTTTCTCGTTTATAACAAAGAAAATTTGTATAAAATGTGAGAATAGAATATTAAGAATATCTCAATCCATAAATAAAATAATCTTATGTAAGATTATGTATTTAAATAATATTTTTTACAAGTTATATTTATCTATCTTTCATTATGAATGAAATTGCGAAGTTTTTTCTCCATTGTGAAAACATAATACAAGGATTAGTTTGTAGCCGTTAAATAGAGAGTAAAGTAAAGACCTCTCTGTTTTAAGAATTTTGTTTTTATTTTCATTTCTTGTGTTTATTATTAATTAAAAACTGTCTTTTTTTTTCGGTAAAAATTTTGTATATAAACATTGGAAATAATAAAATTCTTTTTCGTAAATTCCAGTTCGAGCTTTCAAAAGTAGAAAATAAATAACTTTTTATAGTTGATAAAAAAAATAGCTAAGAAATAAAAAAACAGGACCTAATTTTTATTATATATTTTTCTTTTGATTGATGAGAAGAATAAAATAAGTATTTGTTTCAATTAGGTGTTATTCTCTGATAAAATCTATTTATTTCAGTGGAGAGAAAACCCAGAACTATAGTTCTGTAGGAGGAGAGAGTAAATACAAAGAGGTTCTGAATGGGAAACTGGATAGCTATATACGCACATTTGTTATTGGTTTAATAAATTTAATTAATTTTAAGTTGATTATAATACCTACAAGTTGTAAGTTAATTTGTGAAATAATTTTAAAATGTAGTTCAAGTATATCACAAAGCCAGCTAAAAGCAGAAGTTGACGAAATTAAAGAAGGATAATAACAAGAAAATCTTTAATTAAAGATTAATTTTAGTGACAAAAGTATCTTTAGAGATTAATTTAGAAACCAATTTGTAGTTAAAAGCTAATTTTTTTTGTAATCTAAATTTTGATAATTAATATTAGTGACCAATTTATATATTAATTTATGATGAAAACTATTTTAGTTACCAATTTAGAAATTAATTATAATTTTTTATTCATAACATAAACTATTTTAATTGTAAAAAAAAATTAGTTTATAAATTAATATCTAAATTAGTTATTAATTGTTTTTAGTCACTAAAATTAATTATTATTTAGGATTGTAGTGTTATGTCTTGGTTAAAATTTAAAACGGTATGAATATGTTAAAAACACTAAATAAATATGTATAGTTTCATTGGTATAAAGAATAAAAAATTAGTGAATGAAAATTATAAGAATAAATAAAAATAATTGGAAGATAAAATGAAAGATAAAAATGCTTGGTTGACGAAACATATAGAAGACATGCTTGATTGTCCAATTTAATTAGGGTTTTCTTGTTGTTATGAATGACATGTTTTGGTGATAAGCTATTTCTTAAATTTAATGTCAAACATTCATAACTTAATACAATTAGGTTCTATTTTATAAATAGATAATACAATTAAAAAGAATTAAACAAAATAAAGTTATTTCATAAGTGATGGAGTCTCTTGTTTTATAAATGAGAAATGATATATTGACACCCAAATTTGACCACTTTTGTTACCACCTGATATGACATCAACTATTTCATTTAAATTTTTTTTAAGCTGAAAAATGAAATAACAGTGGTGAAGCGGTTGGGGACGCACTCACGCGTGTAGCCACTTGCCACTCATCACACTCCGCTCAAATTATTCTCGTTTTCGAAAAACTATCTCCTCCACCGCTCCACCGCTTCCCCAAAGGTGCCCACAAACCCTCCCCTGCCACTCGCCACTTATCACAGAACACTCAACCTCTTCCGCACAGAACCCTTCCCGCACACACACACACACCTCTGCTCGACCTCTTCCCAAAATCGCCACCCCACAAAACCCTTCCCGCACACACACCTCTGCTCTACGTGTTCTTGAAACCGCGCCACAAAACCCCAAAACCCCTCTTCGAGAAACCCTAACCCACGACACATATTCTGCACAAATTAAAATTCACAGATTTTGGAATTGCAAAACAACACCCAATTCTACCACTTGCAAAAAGGTTGGACCCCAACAATGCACACCAAGACCAGACCCCATCCCACTTCTTCTAAACCAGGTCTAAGTTCATTTGGGAAAAGACTAGCCTGCAACAATTTTAAATTTATCTTGCAACCCAAGAGCAATTAAGATGTAACCCACCAAAGAGCTTTTGCAAAAATTATAATTCGCAAATTTTGGAACTACATAACAACACACAATTTTCTCACTTACAAAAAGGTTGGACCCCAACAGTGCACACCAAGACCAGACCCCATCCCACTTCTTCTAAACCAGGTGTGAGTTCATTTGGGGAAAGACTAGCATGTAACAATTTAAAATTTATTTTGCAACCCAAGAACAATTAAGATGTAACCCACCAAAGAGCTTTTGCACAAATTATAATTCGTAAATTTTGGAACTACATAACAGTGGCAAACTACATAACCACTTTTAGTTAGGGGTAGAATTGTGTGTTGTTATGTAATTCCAAAATCTGTCAATTATCATCTGTGCAAAAGGTGTTTGGTGGGTTACACCTTAATTGCTCTTGGGTTGCAGGATAAATATAAAATTGTAGCAGGTTAGTTTTTTCCCAAATGAACTTACAACTGGTTTACAAGAAGTGGGATGAGGTCTGGTCTTGTTGTGCACTGTTGGGGTCCAACCTTTTAGTAAGTGGGAAAATTGTTGTTATGTAATTCCAAAATCTGCGAATTGTAATTTGTGCAAATGCTCTTTGGTGGGTTACACCTTAATTGTTGTTTGGTTACAAGATAAATTTAAAATTGTTGCATGGTAGTCTTTCCCCAAATGAACTTACAACTGGTTTACAAGAAGTAGGATGGGGTCTGGTCTTGGTGTGCACTGTTGGGGTCCAACATTTTAGTAAGTGGGAAAATTGTGTGTTGTTATGTAGTTCCAAAATTTGTGAATTATAATTTGTGCAAAAGCTCTTTTGTGGGTTACATCTTAAATGCTCTTGAGTTGCAAAATAAATTTTAAATTGTTGCAGGCTAGTCTTTCCCCAAATGAACTTACACCTGGTTTAGAAGAAGTGGGATGGGGTCTGGTCTTGGTGTGCACTGTTGGTGTCCAACCTTTTTGTAAGTGGGAAAATTGTGTGTTGTTATGTAGTTCCAAAATTTGTGAATTATAATTTTTGCAAAAGCTCTTTGGTGGGTTACATCTTAATTGCTCTTGAGTTGCAAGATAAATTTAAAATTGTTGCAAGCTAGTCTTTCCCCAAATGAACTTAGACCTGGTTTAGAAGAAGTGGGATGGGATCTGGTTTTGGTGTGCATTGTTGGGGTCCAACCTTTTTGCAAGTGGTAGAATTGTGTGTTGTTTTGCAATTCCAAAATCTATGAATTTTGATTTGTGCAGAATATGTGTCGTGGGTTAGGGTTTCTGAAGAGGGGTTTTGGGTTTTGTGGCGCGGTTTCAAGAACACGTAGAACAGAGGTGTGTGTGTGCGGGAAGGGTTTTGTGGGGCGGCGGTTTCGGGAAGAGGTCGAGCAGAGGTGTGTGTGTGTGCAGGAAGGGTTCTGTGCGGAAGAGGTTGAGTGTTCTGTGATGAGTGGCGAGTGGTGGGGGAGGGTTTGTGGGCAGCTTTGGGGAAGTGGTGGAGCGGTGGAGGAGATAGTTTTTCGAAAACAAAAATAATTTTAGCGGAGTGTGATGAGTGGTAAGTGACTACACGCGCGAGTGCGTTCCCAACCGCTTCACCACCACTGTCATTTAGTTTTTCAACTTAAATCTCTTTTTTTTAATGAAATAGCTTATGCCAGGTCAGGTGGTAACAAAAATGGTCAAATTTGGATGTCAATGTATCATTTCTCTATATAAATAGTGGTGAGTGATTGATGACATTTTTGAAAAAATAATGGTATAATGGAAATTAATGATCTGGTTTTTGATGTTGTGCAAGTCCAAGTCTCAGCGATATATGTGCAGGCTTTTTCAGATAGAAAGCATATGTGGAAAAGAAAAAGTAGCGTGCAACACGGAAGGACAGTGAGAAGCCAATTTCATTCATGCTCAATATTCTCCACTTTTGGGTTTCCACAAATAACGCTTTTTCTCTTCAAAAACATTTATATACTTGCAACTCCATTTCCCCATAAAGAGCTTCACGCCCTTGCATTTCTTTTTCTATTTTCTTTATTTCATAAAAATACACAATTATGGAGCCTATTTGACTTTATGTTACAACCAATTTTAGCTTCACTTTACATGTTTGGAGTCACTCCAAGCACCAATTATCATATTATGCATCATGCAATAATATCTAGTTATGATAAAAAGTATAAGAAACCAATTATTCTATACGCATCGAATCATAACATCAAGTTATATTAAGTGTAAGCGTACAATATATTGAAAGTAAAATTTCATTACGTAAGAAACTATATTTAAATATAAGTGAACGTCCCCTTATATACTATATCACATAATCTAACAATTACCTTATACGAGATTTAATGACAAATTAACTCATTCATTTTTCAAGTTTAGAAATATCAAACTAAATATTTTTTATAATACTTAGCAAGCTCTTAAATTCAACACTTTACAATATTAAAAGGAAGCTAAACTTAACTTCTACCAACATTATAACCAATTCAAATATTTTATACATTACAACGAACTCAGATGTTAAGTTGAATTATTCATATGAAGATAAAATCTTATCATTTCAAGATTCATGACAATCCTTTATTAAAATATTCAATACCATCTTAAGCAAAAACTACTAGTATGATAATATCACGAATAATTTATAAAGCAAAACTCCAATACAAATATAAACATTTCTTAAAGGCTTCAACATCCTACAAATATGGACAAAAACTAGTAATCTAACAAGGTTTACTTAAGTTGGACATATAATCAAACTAAATAATACAAAGATTACCAGAGTTTTTTAGAACATTAAATTATTAAATCAAACAAATTGTTCACCTGTCTAACGTCAACTGTATTCGATTCATCATTGTTAAGTAAATTAGTTACGTAAAACTAAAGAAATAATGCTCCAAAATTAAACTATTTCCAATATATTATTCAGATACAGCAATAACTTAACAAAAAAATTTGCATACAAATAATTAAAATACATCTCCTAAAAAAAGATAATTTTCATATGATTAATAAATCTTCAATGATAAGTTCCAAAAGCCTATCTCAGTACACAACTCACTAAAAAGAAGTTCAATTTGAATAAAAACACACACACACACACACAAAAAAAAAAGAATCCTAGATGAAAGTCAAAATTAAGGGCGGAAAGTGCAAATTACTGCGACTAACTATCATAATCTAGGATTTTTATTTTTATTTTTATCAGTTTTGATAAAGATTATAGTTGTTTGTAAGGATTTTCTTATAAAAAATATAGAATATTTATGTTAGCATAGCATTATATTTATGTAGCCAGACGCGGAATTAATTAATTCTCCTTTATCGATGTGTTTTTATTGAGAACAGTACACAGTAGTAAAGCAGTGGCACTATCCATATCACACAGAAACAACGGTATTTTTAATGCAAATGACATTCATAAAACGCTGAGAAATCACAGTACTTACCTGCAAAATGGTGTTGAACTTCATTACAAAAAGCATCCACAAATTTAATGGACATCAATTCAAGTTTAAATAATTCACTGTTCCTTCCCAAATTTTAAAACATTTCAGTGACATATTAATGAAGGAGAGCAGAGGTATTTATGAGTGGGAATTGTAACGTGGATGCGCAGCGATCCTTCACCCCTCTCTCCTGTCCTTAATAGTAAAAACCACACTCTCATTCGCCATATATATGCTCATAACATCAACTCAAACTGCTTGTAAGACCCAAATAACTATCTAAAACTTGCATTATATTAACACTTTTCCAAAACCAACAACTATAGCAGCATCACTTTGTTTTACACCTTTATCATTGCTATGTACTTTAGAATACATGCAAGTTATTCTCCATTCTCTCAAGCTCCCTTCTCAAAACTCGTCTTTCAGTTTTGAATACTGGCACACTCTCTGATACTGCTGTTTCTGTTCTGCTTTCGCTTCAGCCCGTGAGATAGTATCGATCCCTAGGCATCTAACGGTTTAAACCACATCTTTTCAAAAAGGGGCCATAACATCAATCAGCAGTAGTAGTTGATGGCGATCGTTTAGTCTCTATCACATCAACACCCCACTCATATATTTACTCCTTTTCACTCTCCACTCTCCGCTACCCTTTTTCTTGATCTTGACAAACCTCATTTTCTGTGTCCCTTTCTCATTCTCTTTCCCACTCAACGACAATTTTCCGGCACTTCAGTCGCAGGTTTCCCGGAGTCCACCCACTCCAAAACCCTCCAACATGGACGACAACTTATGTGATATTTTCGACGACAAAGAGTTTGGAAGCGACCACTTTGGTGGGGACGATCTCTTCGCCATTTTGGAGAGCCTAGAATCCGACTTAACCCATTTCCCTCCCATTAACCAAGAAGCTGTTGCTGTCTCCAAAGAGAACGAGGATGTCTCAAGATTGGTGTCCCAAAAGTCTACCTCCTCAAGTGCTCCACAAGACTATTCCGAAACTGAGTTTGAAACCTCATCAAAAACCAAGAGACAGAAGCTTACTCCCACCACGTCAGAGGAAGCAAACCCAGATGGACAACAAAGGATGTCTCACATCACCGTTGAACGCAACCGGAGAAAGCAAATGAACGAACACTTGTCCGTCTTGAGGTCGCTTATGCCTTGCTTTTATGTCAAACGGGTACGTCTTCATTTTATTTATTTATCTTCACTTTCTTTTACATCTCTTTAGCTCTTATGTTTTATCTTGAAATGTTTTTAGTGTTGTTGTTTAATTATAGTTCATTTTTTCTCACTTATGCGTAATGAATATTTATTTAAAGGTTACTACAGATTTCTGAAATAAAACTCTAAGTATTTAACGGAGAGCAACATTAAAAGCTCTCTCATGTGAGTTTTTTTGGCACATTGGTACAGAGTTGCACGTGAGTTGTCCTTTTTGGCGTATAGCTTGCCTTGAGGGTTTAAATTTAAAACAAAATTTCGTTTCATCGTTTAAGCGAGATGATTGAAAATTAAGGGTATTCATTATTTGTCTAAAGTTGCTTTTATCTCACATAAACCTAACTTCAAATATATATGGTTACTGGTTTCGTATAACAGTGTAAAGTGTGTGTTCTTCACAGATTAAATTAAGTGCACCTTGCATTTCTTGAATTAGTTGACTTTTAATTACATACTTATTTGTATAAAGTATGAATTTATTAAATTATTCTCAATGATTTATGGTTTAGGGAGATCAAGCATCAATAATCGGAGGTGTGGTTGATTACATCAACGAGTTGCAGCAGGTGCTCCAAGCCCTGGAGGCCAAGAAACAAAGGAAAGTTTACAGTGAAGTGTTAAGCCCTAGGCTTGTTTCAAGCCCAAGGCCCTCACCTCTGAGTCCTCGGAAACCACCTCTGAGCCCGAGACTAAACCTGCCCATTAGCCCAAGAACTCCACAACCAGGAAGTCCTTACAGGCCAAGGTTGCAGCAAGGGTACAACAACATGATTTCACCAACCATGTCCAACTCTCTGGACCCTTCTCCCACTTCTTCTGCTAATTCCTCCATCAACGACAACATCAACGAGCTTGTTGCGAACTCCAAATCCGCCACTGCTGATGTGGAGGTCAAGTTTTCAGGGCCCCACGTTCTTCTCAAAACGGTGTCTCAACGAATTCCCGGACAGGCTCTGAAGATAATCACAGCGCTCGAAGATCTCGCACTAGAAATCCTCCATGTCAACATTAACTGTGCTGCTGATGATACCATGTTAAACTCATTCACCATCAAGGTACACTTCGAATTCCAACACAAAAATTAATGGCTAATAATCTTCTTATTATTTCTTCAATGCATAACCCTTTGCTCTGTTCATAGCTAACATTCCTTGATTTAATAATGAAGTTCGTACGTTAAAGACGTAAACCACCACATATATATATGAACATCCTTGATTAAGGATTTGTGTTATGGAAATGGAATTCAAAATTGAAAATGAAAAAGAAGACTGACAATGATGAATTTCAACAGTACCTTGTCACATGAGGAGGAAATGGTGAAGCCTTTTTTTATGTAAAATGTAGTTTCAACAGTACCTTGTTCTTTGGATGCCAGCTGGATACCTACCCTTAAATTACTTTAAAATTTAAGTTTATAATATAATTTTAGATATGAAAATATCATTGTCCTCGATTTTGTTTTTATCACAGTCTTAATTTACATTGAAGTGTAAAGTGACAGCTACCGAATGAAAAAACAAATTTCCTTTTTAATGATTGCTTAAAATAAATATATTTTTCTTGCATGGTATCTAGTGCTTAGTTAGTTGTTTATAGTAAGATGTAGAAGAAATGGATAGATGGGGAGTGCAGGGTCCATTCCGACATAGTTGTCCCCGATAGTATGGCCGAAAAGACAAATATAAAAATTGGTGATATTTTGATTTAAATTATTAAATTGGAGAAATATTGATGCATGCAGGTATATGATTGGACGTATGTGTAGAATATTTAGTAGTTGAATTTAGGTTGTGTATTAAACAGTGGTGATATGTGTTTGTGTGTTTATAGATTGGAATTGAATGCCAACTGAGTGCAGAAGAATTGGCTCAACAAATCCAGCAAACATTCTGCTAATTACTATAAAGAAGAGTAATGCCTGTCCAGAATCCACACCAAACATCACCATGCATGCATTTCTCTCTCTTCTCTTACTGTCTTCTACGTACGTGGCTGTACAAATAACAGACAAGTGATGGGAACAGTCAATTTAATTCCAACATTTTATCATTTTATCATTTTCTTTCTTATTTATTATTATTATTATTATTACAGCAATTGGTAGTGTAATTCCATCACAAGTATTAGGTAATTGTTAGTATAGTGACTACTCTCCTGTAATTGACCACTGTCAAGCTTTAATTTTTCTATGAATTAATTATATTTCCATTTCCAAAATTCAACCTTTCCTCCACAACAACATTATGTTGCTTAAATTTGAGTTTGGTGCTCCGTTCTATCTTTACTTTAAAAACTATTTGCTTTGGTCCAGCAGCAAAATATATGTAAGCATCCTTTTTGGTTTGTTTAACTTTATCCTTTTGACTTTTACATAATTTACCTCTTCTTATTTCTTATCGGAACACTAATGCTCAGGAAAAAAATGAATAAAGATAAAATTAAATAAAAATTAAAAAAGTTGATTGAAACAAATGAAAAAATTGAAAGAGATATATGAAATAAATAAATAAATGAATTGGTCTAACCATTTTTAAAATTATTATTTTTACCCTACTTTTCATCATAAAATCACAATATATATATATATATATATATATATATATATATATATAATTAAATACATCAATATTTGAGTTTCCAACATATAAAGTAATGCTATTAAGAAAGTAAGATCACTTTTTTTCAACAATAACTACAGTTTTTAGTTACTAAAAAAAATTGTTTACTAAATATTAACTAAATATTTTTGTTACCGAAAAAAATTAGTTTATAAATTAGTATTTAATTAATTAGTGATCAATTATAATTTTTTATCCAACTAATGACTATTTTAACAATTAATAATTTTTTATTTTGTAAATTAATATTTAAATTTATCATTATAATGACTAACAAATTTTTATCATTAAAATTAATTATTAATAAGATATTTTTTTATAGTGTAAAAAGTGTTCAGATTGTTTAATTATTACCTATCGAAGAAACCTAACTTCTTTTTCTTACTTATTTTATTTTATTGTGTGATAGAGGTAATATATATATAATTTATTCCTTTTCATAAGTTATAAATGATAAGGAACAAAATCATTACATCAAACACGAAACCATTCACAATTCACTAACAAAATATAGTTGCTAGCAACCTCCCTTAAATGAAAGTAGTATATAAATAAATTGACACTATTTTTACCACTAGTATAAATCATTAGTCCTAATATTATTGTTCAAACTTTTAGCGGGATAAAAAAGAAGATATTTATCATTTTTTTTTTATATGAGCTACTCACACAAGGTACCATAACTTAGCTAATTGTCACATCACAGCACATCAAATCATCATTTTAATCAGTTTAGATTCTTGATAATTAAAAGAGAAGAAAATAGAGTTTAGTGTTGTATGTAGATGCTAGTACAAAATATGGACTCAAAGGGAATAGAATTATTTCATTCTTAAACATAATTGAAGACGTATTCTTAAGTGCACAATAAAGATTTGGGCTTGGATAATAAGTAAAGAGTCCTAACCGTGTCTTAACTCAATATCTCGTTTCACAAAGGGGATAATTTTGAGATATAACCGGAAAAGATATAAAGATAAATATTGGATAATGGAAGTAGCATTTATACAAATTTCATATATATTATGAAAATTGACATTTTTTAGAATAAATTACTAATATCAATAAAAGATAATGTATTGTTTAGCTAGTTTTGAAGTAACTATAATTGCAAGAATTATGTTGTAATGTTTAAAACCCGTCAGTCAATCAAAATTAATGTTCACCTATCAGACGACTAAAAATACATCAGCAAAATGCTAGTTAATAAATTTATTAACGGATTGAAAATTTTATCGGTCATTACCGACGATTACAAATACGTCAGTATTTTTATAGTAGGGATGAAATCTTGCAGTGTACTAGGAAGGACTTCTTGAATTATTATTGTACTACAACACTGTAAACATGTTAGAGTATTCTAAGTCCTCTATTGTAGTTATAAAATATTTTATTGTTGATAAGAAAAAATAGATACCATAATATAATACCTATTTATAATCTTATAAGTTTCACTGTTTATGTGTTCTTTTTTATATTCCACATCTTTCTCATTTTTATTTCATTGTATAAATTTTGACTCTATAAAACTTTCAAGTCATATTTAATTTTCGGGTTAAATATATTTTTGATATCCTCTTAATTTTTAATAAAAATTAGAATTAGTCTATTTTTAAAATTTTAATTCTCCAATTTTAGAAATACGTGAATTTAATCCTTTTAACAAAATTTTGTTAAATTTATTTGACATTTCAAATGCGTTTCTCCATTAATATTGAAACGGAAATGTGTCAAACAGGATAACCAACTCAACTACTATCATGAGACGCTTTTAGATTATTTTAGGCTAATTTGTATTTTTGTTCTAGTATAAACGTTATTGATATATTGGCCTTCAAAATTATTTTAAAATTATAAAATTTAATTGAAAAAAAATAATTGTATTATTATCTTTTACTCAAAAACCTATGATTTTTACTATAAATTTTCCATATATAAATTCAATGGAACTACGGGGCCCATATTCCGTGGGTTGTTTGTAACTTGCCTGGTCTGACATTTTGTTAAATTTAAGCCCATATCTATGACCTCACGTTTTGGGCTTTAAACATCCAATTATTTGTGGGGGCTTTTCTCATTTATTGTGGAAAGCAATTTTTAGGGACTAAAAAGATTTAGGAAACATTTTGTTTGACCGGGTAATGTTTACCAAACTTCTTTATGTGAAAATATATTTAAATTTCATACAATTTGAATACTACAAATTGCACCTGGAAAAATTTGCATTTCTATATAATTATCTAATGTTTCTTTTTTTACTTCAGTATATAAAAATAATGTAAAAATATATATTCATAAAAATGAGTTTAGATTTCATTGTCAATGATGCCAGAACTTCAACGATCAATTATTTGAAGTATATTTGTAAATATTTTTGTAGACCGTGAGCTATCCAACTTGGGTGAATCTTCGAAATCAAATTCATCTTATTTTTCATTGCACAAAAAAGGCGAGAAGTGAAAAATTAAAGAATATTTGTTTAAAGTAATATTTGAATTTCCCTATGTTCATTATATACATAAAAAGTAAATTGACCATACGTGAAAAATCAGAGATTAAAATTGTTTATTTATCCCATAATTCTTCACACATATTTTATTTTTTAAGGAAATATATTAACTTTAGAAATTGAGTTTGGAAAATCATTCAACAGAATAGTATATAGTCAACAGAAATTCAAGAATATTAGTTTATAGAAAAGTATTTTCAAATTTCCCTTGACAATATTGCTGGATAAATGTCACATAGACCCACTTATTTATTTGTAACCCTAGTTTTTCCTTTCTTATTTTCAATCCAAGTTGCGACTTAATGTGTAAAGCGCTATTGTACAACTAAAATCACAGTTCAACGAAATATCATGAATCTTGCTGGATTTTTGTTTTTGTGTTGGTCCGCGTCAACGTTTCAACGGTCAAAGATAAGATACCTTAACCTGCTTAGAAACTGGATTGTTTATTTTATTTGTAGAGAATTGGAAACAAATACAATGGCTTATATCTTTTTCCCCTTTCCTCTGACTCGAGAAAATGACTATTTTCATTTCATCATCAGTTTGCACTGAATAGGTATCCTGATATTAAAGCCAAAAAAAAAAAAAATCAGAAAAGAGAGCTTGTGATATGATAACTTGACATGTCTCTAACAATGAAGGAAAATTCTTATTGACCAAGCAATTTTAGAATTGCCAATTCCTACGACACACATAGAAATGTTCTTGCCTCTTTTTCCAAAAGGGTCATATAATTCTAGAATGTTACCTTACAGCACCTGCTGATATGTTTCCACTTTCATCATATGCTTCTAATTCTATAATTTATAAAAAAAATATATATATATATAGATTTTGTCTTTTATTGAATTTCTGTTGTTTGAGTATACTCAGCAGAAAAATCATGGGTTATCGAATCTGAAGTTCTGACCATCAAAATTAAACTGGTTGAAAGGAAACTCTAAAGCAACAGCAGCTGAGTTTGGAGCTGAAGTAGCAGGTGGGATCATGTCATTGATATGAGACTCAAAAGTTCCCAGATTTGGGTTCCCTCCAAAACTGTTCACCCCACTCGGAGACACGGAAAAGTGGCTGATTCCGGATGTAGCAGGCGACATATAAGGCGAACCGAAATTTTCAAGCACATGGGGAGGGAAAACTTGACCTTCATTTTTTATGTTCGTTGATAAAGGGAAACGGAATGGAGAAAATGATTGGTCAGTGGAATCTAGGTTCTGTGTTTGGACTCTCAACCCTTCTCGGAGACTCAAAAGTAAATCATTCGGTTGCTGTTCAAGGCTCTGCAAGATATTCTGCTGCTGATTTGTGTTGTTCAGAGTTGGTTCTTGGTTTTCTAATGGAATTACTGAAGAAGTAGCCGCGGTGTGGGCCACCGTGCAGGTGTGCTTTCCTCGGTAATTGATTTCAAAAATTGTAGGGTCTTCGTCAGATCTTTGCACTTGCTTGGTTGCCATGCAACCTTGCACAGTCCTGTGGGTACATCTGTAATAGCCCCTGCAAATAAACAAGCTACATAGTTATATATATATTATATATATATACTATACATACATACAAATCTAGTTCAACACTATAACGACATAACAGTACTAAATATGTGGTTATATACCTGGGGTACATGGCTCCGAGGATGTCTTTCTGACCATATTTTCTCCAACTATATCCATCATCAAGAGGCCCTTCCACCGCCATTCCTGGTGTAACCCGAATCCTTTTTGTCCATCTCGGCAAAGTGTTTCTGACAGAGGAAAGAAGTTGATGAAGTTAATGAAATGACAAAAGCAGAAGGCAGGGTGGTGCATTGGTATTAGATATACCTTTTTTTGAAAGCATTGTGGTCTTGGTCCTTCAAATCTCTCTCGGAGTCTTCACTTCGGGGACTACTGCTGATAGGTGAATCTGACATTCGGATTGCGGCTGCTAGGGGCAGTTGTGATGATTCAGCGGCAGGAAGTGGCCCTTTCCAATTTACCATTTCAAGAGCCTTTCCGAAGGTGGAAATGATGTTGTGGATGAGGAGGTCACGGGTTTCTTGGGACGAAGAAGGTGTGTGGAGACACACTTGAAGCTGCCTTGCCAACTCCAAACCTTGTAGCAGCTCTTGTACGATGCTCTTTGGGTCTCCCATGTTGTCCATGTAGGCACAAAAGATGAACCCCGTGACTTGTGTACCAGGTGATGAAAAATGATTGGTTCTGTGGAGAAAAATTTGATGTGGCACATACCAAAGATGGGTAAACTAAAGCATGGATTGGGTAGGTTTGGTGGGTGGTGTCACCAGAAGGAGAAGGAGAAGGAAAAAGAAAAGGTTTAGAAGCATATAGAAGAGAATAAGAGAAAATGGGTTAGCGATGAGGTGAGTTATATGGGATTTTTAAGGTGGGGTTGTGATTTTGAATGAAGCAAAGTGTGGGAAAGCGCAGAAAATAGAAAGGAAAAGGAAAGTTTGACTGAGAAAAGTGGAGTGGATTTTGTGTACTCGGACTAGTCTTTGGTCATAGGAAGGAATCCAGCAGTTCAAAGGGTAACGATGAGAGGTCCAATTGCTGACCCATTCTCCAGCACATACCCTTCTTAAATCTTTAGCATTGACCCTCTTCTCTTCAATAACTCACTTCATTCACACGCAGTAAAAAAAACCTAATTCTTTAATTAGAACAAAAAGAAAACTTGTAAAGAAAAAAGTCAGAGTGATGAAAAGGGTAAATTTGGAAACAAAAGTGACTAGGAATCTTCAAACCTTGTTCCGCGTCATTACCATTGTACCTTCCAACGTTGTTATAGAAGGTTTGTGACAATGTTGTGACGTTGCCCATTCACTTTGCTTCCATCACAACATTTCAAGTTCCAACAATTCTCACTGACACTTATTATAATTTATAACATTCCGGAGTTGTTTTTGCTATACCTGTTTCCGGATGGGGTACACTCGATAAACTAGTTAAAAAAAATTACTAAACTAGATTAAGATAAATTTGTGTTATGTATTAATTAACAACTAGTGAATGCGAAATTCTTTTTTCTTCTCTTTATGTAACTATTCATTTCCCGTCTAATCAAATCAAATTCATTTGATACGAATTACATCTCAAAAATGATTTCAATTTAATTCGATTTAGTTTAGACATGACCCCACTCTTAAACTGTACAAATTAATGCCGCGAACTGTGCGAGCGAGCACGAAAGTCTTACGATGTAGTGAGGTGTATTTATTTATCTCTCGTTTCTCATGCACGTTTTTATTTTCAATTGTAATCGCATCTCTGTCTTGTAAGATACTTTAATTTGCAATAGAATAATAGATTTGATTTAATAAAATAAAACTTTTGTTCCATCAGTATCTTTACTTTTTAAGTAATTGTTTTAATTGATCATTTCATTGGACGATTCTTGTTCCAATGCATGCATCTCAGCCACCCCAACCTTCAGTACGGACACAGACGGTTTTCATACTACAACTTTCTGTTCAAAAATATTGTCATAAAAAACTTAAATATAAATCAATTTTAAATTTTCAAAACCTTATTTTATATTATACTGCCTCATTTTTTACAACATAGATAAAGGTTTTAGAATTTATTTTAAGCTTTTTAAATACACAGAAAAAATTGTAGAAAATTATTTTTCTAAATTTTCATAAAAATTAAAATCTCACAAAATATAAAAAGTTATAGCAATAATTAACTATATTATTCTAAAAATATTCTCATATTTAAATTAACATTATTTTTAATAAATATAATTCCAGATGTTTTATATAAAATATTTTTTATTTGATGTTAGAATTTCAAGTGTAAATTTAACCCTATTATCATCGGCGAATCTTAACTAATATTTTAAGGAAGTGAAAATAATGCAATCAAAATTTATAGATTTAAATATTTTCACTAAAACAAAGATAATGAATACATAATTTAGAATAACCATAATTATATAAAGAAATAATAATTATTGTCATTTGTTCTTTTTCGTATTCTTGAACTCATCAATAATTGAATCACACTAAAATTTTCAGCTATTTCTTTTTCAATGTAAATAAACAAATTGTCAACAAAAAATTCATCTTCCATCTTTATTCAACAATATTGTTTTGATAATTTTCATTACAAAAAACAATTTTTCTATTATAGTAATGACTCACCTGTAATTCTTTGAACTTTAAGAGAATAAAATTATAATTGAACAATTGAGTCAGTAGTATCATGGTTCTGAATATATGTAAAAAAATGAATTTGTCTTGTTTTCATTTTCACACAATTTCCCTTTTATAATTTTTAAAATATGAATTTGTTCTTTTATTCTTCACTAATATATTTTTTTAAGATTAAGACTAAATAATAATTTTTCATAATCTAATAAAAAATTGAAACATAATAATAAAATAAAATTCATGATAATAAAACTACAATTAAAAATCGATTATGAAAAAAAAAAACATAGTATAATATTTTTTTCTTCTACATTCCTAAAAATAATGTACAAAAAAATCGTTAGATAAAAAATAATTTTAACTATTAAACTAATATTTCACTATCAAATAAGACAATAAAAATATATTTTTTTTCAAGAATGGAAGAAAACATATAAGAGATAAGAGTAGATGCAACAATTATTTTTACAAAAAAAAACAAGTAAAAGTAAAATATGAGAACAATATGTGAAAAAACTCAGAAGATAAATGAAAAATATCTTAAGATTGAAGGACATAATATATATATATATATATATATATATATATATATATATATATATATATATATATATATATATATATATATATATATATAATATATATATATTTTTATTATTTATGTATATATATATATATATATATATATATATATATATATATATATATATATATATATATATATATATATATATATATAACCTACATCTATTACTTTAATATTTTAGAATATAAATACTATGTTTCTTTTCTTACATAAAATGTGACTCTTTAGTAAAAAATATCTTAGTTTCTTCCAATGAAAAACCCGACATATAATTATTATTTTTAATATGTAAAAGTGGCTAATTATAATGTTTATTTATTAAATTTTACTTAGTTGATGAATACTCCTTTTAATATTAAACTACTAATTACTTACACTCAATTTCTGATAGATTAAACACTTACACTTATAAATATTATAAAACTACTTTATTTGTCTTCCATTATTTCATACGATTGTCAAAATTGATTCTCTCACTCTTCATATCAATTATTTTTTATAACTTTCAATTTCCAATTCTCGACACTCCCGTCACATTTATTTATTCACTTCAATTTTTTTATCTTAGACATAAATTTCTTAAATAATATTTTAAATAATATAAACATTAATATATTTAATAAAATTTATTACAATAATTAAATTATATTTTATTGAAATAAAATGACCTAATAAAAATTCGACAAACAAGCGTTGATATAAAATCAATCAAAATACCAACTTTTCTTAATTAAATATTCGTATTGTTTTACTAGAACGTTGATATAAAATTCTCTTTCTTTCAGCTACGTTTTTTCCTCTTTCATCGTGTGAGGAGCATATCAATAGGGTCGTTGTGTTCATGATCATCATATTAAAAGATAAATTTTGACATCTCAGGGATTAATAGTGTTCTATATTAATTAAGTCCTTTATCTAATAATGTGTATTTATATATATATATATATATATATATATATATATATATATATATATATATATATATATATAAATTATGGGACTGGATTCTTGTTTAGTTTTTTTATAATATAAATTCTTTATCGGTTGACAAAACTTCTTCTCCGACACGAATCGCCAAATTTTATGGTGGCACAATCTATAATTAAAAAACAAAAAAGATTATAAAGAATAACTTTTTAAAAACTCCGTTTTATTTTATAATTTATTTAATTTGAATGAAATGTTTCTAAGAACTATATTATCAGTCAAATTAAAATATTCAATCACGTACACATCTCATTATCATTTTACCCAGTTTTCACTTCCCAAATTTCCCAAAAAGTAACCACTATGTTCCCAACACAGCTTTTCAAAACCCTGCTCACGATGACCTCTATTCTTTTTTACTTTTGTCTTCATTTGCAACGTTTAATTCATTTTTACATTTGTTGATCTTTTATGTAGGATACTAGTCTTGCAATATAATATAGCGTCGAAATAACAACTATGACCTATTGCTGACAATTATACGAACACTCTTTTTTTTTTTTATCAAGCACTTTAATAAGATTGATATAAAGGGCTGTTAATTAAAATTATAAAATTTTGACACCAGTTTTTTAGTTTATTTCTCACAATAAACTCTATATACGATTGTATACGATTAGGATTAGAATTAGAGCTACGTAAGTACATCACATAAATATAATAATAATAATAATAATAAATAAATAAGTTGGCTTTAATTAGGCTTTCTTTTGGATAATAATTATTTTTAGAAAAACTTGTTTTTTTAGTAAAACACTAAGTTAGAAGATAGGGTAAAAAAGAAGTCTCAATAAAGTAGAATAGATCACTTTTGTATATGGAGTGATAAGGTGACTCAATTTGGTGAAATTTAAAAGGGAGGGTGAGAGGGGTTGTAGGTTCAACTCTCGATAATAAAAATTAATAACTAACATTTAGTATATAGACTGACAAGGTGATCTGTTGGGTAGAGTTTAGAAGGAAGGATGAGAGGTGTTGTAGATTCAACTCTCCCACTAACAAAAATTTACAACTAACAATTGCCTTGGTTAGGTGATGTTTTAGAAGGGAGAGGTTGTAGGTTCAACTTATAATTTATCTTGATTCAACTTGACTTTTGATTTATTTTCTAGTCTTATGCCAAGAGAAAAATACTTTAAATATTTATAAATAAGGACACTTTTAGTATATTGTTTGGGTTGAATAAAAAGTCACAATTATCGTAGTTCAACTTGGTTTTGCTTTATTTTTGAGTCTCACGTCTCCTAAGATATGAAAAGCAAGGGTTTTATGTATGTATAAATAAGATTACTCACTAAAGAAAATATCATATTATAAAATAATTTTTTTTGAAAAAAAAATATATATTTACCAATTAAATAGCATTTATCAACAAATTTTACTAATGAAAAAAAAATCATCATTAAAATCAAATTTATCGGTAAATTTTAGGATTTTAATTACGTAAAGACATCCATCGACAATAGATTTGTAGTAAAATTCATTGGCAATTTAAAATTTTTATTACAGACAAAAATATTTTTCAGTAAACTCATCAATAAAATGGGTGTCAAAGTTTCATCTTTATGCTTTAATCATATCATAGTAAAATTCGTCGATAAACTCATCAATAATATTTTTCTTTTTTTATAATCTATTAGTAAATCCATTGGTAATTGAAGTTTTTGAAATTTCATTAGTAAGCTTGTTGATAATCAAATTTTTGAAAATTCTTCAATAATTGTGTTTTCTTAAAAATCCATTAGTCATTTTGTTGATAAATCTTCCCATAAATGGGAGTTAAGTTTCTTGTCAAATTTGACGAAATATTGTTATAAATTAAATAGAGGTGGGTGAGAACAAGAATAGAAGAAGAAGGAACAAAAAGAGGAAGAGAAGGAGGAGGAGAAAGAGAAAGAAGAGGAGGCATCAACGACGAAAACAAGTGAAGCAACAATGGTGGCATACACAACAATACTAATAGTGACGGTGGACAAGGAGGAGGTGGAGGAAGAAAAAGAAAAAAGAATAGAAGAAACCAAATCAGAATATTTATAAACGGATAATTACTGACAAATTTTTTGTCATTAATAATTACCGATAGATTTTTCAATCTATCAATAAAATTTATTAACGAGCATTCTAGTGATATATTTTTTGTTGAGTAAGTCATCAATTATTTTATTTTATCAATAGATTTTTATGATTATTTAAGAATTTTAACCATTAATAAATCAATTTTCTTTTTGTAGTATATTTATATGTCTTGGTATACAAACACTTTTGAATTAACTTAAGAGAGAATGTACATTTTCTATTAGATACATTTATCTCTTGTAGGTTGTGAACTAATTTTTTAATTTAAACAATAGAATGATGTAATTTAAATCATTTCTATAAATTTTATCATTAATTATTTGAATAATTTGAAGTTAAGATCTTTTTTATTCCAGCAGTAATATTGATGAAGTAATAAAAAATATATTTTATGATTATATAGTTGTGATCTATCCTTTATAGCAATTATTTACTAAAAAACGTTAAAATTTTAATTGTTATGATAAGTGGTTTTAGGGTAAGAATAAAGATTCTATTTGTATTCTTACATTACAATTCTTTTTCTTTTTCTTGTTAACAGCGTTGATTACCTTCATCTTCCCGCATTCCAGTGCTAAGTCCATTTTGTTTTTCGCCTTTTTTTGTCATTTTTTTGTTTGTTTTCTATTAAAAACTTTTCTCCAACACAACAACAAAACCTCTTCGACCACGTTCTATTTGCACCATTCACTTACAAGGTAAGTTTTACCACTTAACTTAGTGTTTTTCTTCGATTCTTTCATCTATATTATTTTGGCCAAAAGAAAATTATTTTATGAAAGAAATGTCAATATTGTCAATGAACATCTTTTTATGTGTATTTGATTTTGATTGTACGGAATAATTTGGACTGATATGGATTTTTATTAATCGAGATGCGATGGTAATAAAAGTGAAGTTGGATTTGTGAAAAAAAAAATATATATGTAAAATTTGAAATCTTGAATAATGTGAGTCATGCTTAATGAAATATTTGTGAAATTTCTATAATGGCAATGTTAAGATCCGAGTAAAACTTACAATACTAACTATTCTTTAACCAGAAAAAGGTGATCGCACTTTATGTCTCATTTAAATCTACGTCAGTTGTTGACAAAAACTTTCTAAAATAGTAGTGACAATGGACATTACATTGATAGTTCTTATATCTTCCAAACAAAATATAGAAGATGATGAGATCGAATTTATATATTTATCTTTACAAAAGTTTACATTATCAAATTTGTAATATTTCTATTTATTTTCAAAATTTTAAAATCCTCAATGGTGTCAAGAAGGTTAAAAATTTAAAAGAAGTGGTTAGTATTTGTATTTCACACAACGGTAGACAATTGTTTGAATTTTCGCTAGAAAAAACAGGAATATTTAATATCTCATGAATCTCGAATGGTGTTAACAAATGTGGAGAGAAAAAAAAAATCTAAATGAAGTGTGAATGATTTAACTTGCATTAATTAATTTGCACCGTCCTTAGTTTTGAAAACTTCAAAAAATATGAATTAAACAAAAGTAAGAATCTAGAAATAGACCAAGTCAACCTGTGTTATTGCCATGAATGGAGACACAATGGAAACAAGTTGTGTTACGGTCAACGTTAAAGAACGATGAATAAAAAGGGTGTTTTTAAAAATGAGAAATGCAAGCACAGGTAAGGTGGTCGGAACTTCTGCTATGTTTTGAGATATGGAATTGGAACATGAATTTTGATTTTATGGGTAGGAGATGATGGTACTAGGAAACAACCAAAGTTGGTAGAGAAAAACTAAGTTTGGTAAGCCGCAAAGTTTACGGACATCTGGAAGAAAAAGAGTGGGCCCTAGAACCAAAGCCCACGGTGGTTGGCCCACCTAAGACTTGGGCGTGAGAAATGTGCACTGACCAATGTCTAAGTTGGAGTCTGTAATGTATCATGCTGGTTTGTGCAGCCACAGGGTCAAGCTTCAGGGCTGATTTCGTAATTATGTCCATTGCGTGTCCTTTTACGCTGTTTCTGCTGTGCACCGCCGAATAAATTAGCCATTCTTCACTGTTCCAACTGTATATAATGATTATAGTTTAACTTCTTTTTTTTACTCATTTTTGAATAAATTTGAGTAGAAATATAAGAAAAAAAAGTAAAATTGAGAATGATTGGATTAAGAGAAAATAGTTATTTATGGTAAATTAATTTAAAACAAAATATAATTTGTTTAGATTAAGATAAAAGTTATTATTATTATTTATGATTTTTTAATTATTATTATTACTATTTTATAAATTCATTTTGATTATTATTTTTTTAATAATTATTATCGTTATTATATAAATGTATCTATATTATTATTATTTATTATTTAAAAAATTATCATTATTTATATAAATTTATTATATTACTATTATCATTATAAATTTATTCTATACAGGCATAGTATTAATAAGAAATGAGTATTGTGAATGAAGACACAAAGAAAATTTAAGAGTTTGTATGTAAATTTACAGACGTGACTTTCTTCTTTTTTCTCATGTTGAGAGGGGTCCTACCCATATTTTTTTCTTCTTTCTTTTATTGCAAATCAGAGGAAATGAACATAAACAAAGCAGAACAATCCACCATGCCTTTCTTCATCTACAATAAATCATTTAAAACAAGGACAATCATATTTTATCCATCACAATTTTATCTTATAATTCGATGGCAGGATTTACCGTTTGACAACAGATCAAAAGTTATACTCATTTCTCAATATCAAATGGTGGAAGTATATATAATTAGTAGTTAGAAATAATGTAAATGGAAGAGTGATATTAGAATTGCGTAAAAAACAATACCGCTCTCTTTCTGGTAAGGTATGCTAAAAGATTGAATGTCCAAAATTAAAATATATGTATCTAATGTCTTACTTTTTTATTTTAAAATTAATTAATGAGACATTAATTTCATATCTAGGGATATCAACAAAAAAAAATTCATACTCGCGGGTATACGCGGATAAACTCCGCAATTGGTAGAAAATGAATATTGTAAATGGATATATGCAGGTAATGGGTACGAGTATTTTTTTTTAAACATGTATGTTAACGAGACGGGTACATGTATCATGGTATCCCTACCTTAGATAACCATACTCATTATACTCTAATTTAAATTAAAAAAACATGATTACAACATTAACACATTGATTTTGAATGAATTATTTTTTATCAATTAGTTCTAAAAAATCTTTATTTCTTTACAAACAATCATTTAACACTATTTAACTATTTAAATAGGTTATTTGCACTTTGTTTGAAATTTATGAATATTTTGCATTGTATGTTAATTTGAATTTATGGTTAAAATATGTTGTTAAATATTAAATTATTTTTTTGTAAATACCTACGAGTACCTGTGGATATTAAAAAATACGCGGGTACTCGCATAATGGATACCAGCACAAATATAAATATGGGTGCAGGAACAAATATTTATCCAGTGGGTAGGGTACGGGGGAGCTACTACTCATATCCTACTCGCTCCATCGACATCTTTATGCATATCCTAACCAACAAAGTCTAGCAACCTCTCTCGACATGTTATTACTGATCAGTCATCATAAACGGTTCGCTGAAGAGTTAAACTCATCACGGATAATTTATCAAAAACCCAAAATTATGTATTATCTATAAAATTAATAACCATGTTTAATATAATTGATATTAAAAAATAATATAATTTATTGATTAATACTAACCCACAATATAATAAAATAGAGAATAATAATTTTATATAATAAAATTATATAAAATACAAAATAGAATCTTTATTTTAGTTTATCTGTTTTTTTTATTGAAAAGATTTTCATGCAAACAATTAGTATTATGCCAAGATTCAACATGTGAACAAATTCTTCCTAGATGACCATAATTTCCTCCCGATTTCATTTTGCACTTCTAAAAATTTAAAGAAAAATCCAAATTCATTCCTCTATTTAGCAATTTCAGTTTAAGTTTTGAACCGAATAATCTAAATACATGTCATATTAGTTAATAATGCTAAACATTAATATTTTTATATTTTGGAATTTACAAGAAATGTGTAATTTAAAATACGATATATATATATATATATATACATATATATATATATATATATATATATATATATATATTTATATATTTTAAAATTTACAATAAAAAATACATTTCATAATTTACAATCTCAAATAAAATACAAAAATTATATTTCAGATTATAAAATTCAAAATATAAATAAATTGAACACATATAACTAAAATTATAATTAATCTATTAGGACCATCAATGGCCTATCCCTAGAGATGACAAATATACATGCTTTCCGTGGGTATTGTGTGAATCCGTCTCCGTTTTGATTCGTTTTGACTGGGTATAGATATGAGTATGAAAAATTCCCAACTTTTTGAATTGGGTATGGAGATGGGTACAAGGATGTACATATTCATCCGGTTTCCATTTAAATTATTAAAATATTCATAGTCAATTAAGTAACACACACACACACACACACATATATATATATATATATATATATATATATATATATATATATATATATATATTATTACACACTTTCTATTTTTTATTTTGTCTAATTGTTTGGTTTGTCATAAAATTCATTCCTATCTCCAATATTTTTTTCATCTTAATATAAATAACATTTATACAATTATGTTCAAATAATGTATGCCAATTAAATATTTTTTATATTTCACATTTGAATATTTATATTATTTTTTCATATTTTTATTTATTGTATATTTTATTTTCACATGAGAATGTTTAATGGTCTCAATTTAAATGTTTAATAGTATAAACTTTTCATTTATTATGTAATATAAAAAAATTATCTTCTCTACTCTATTATTATTAATTTTTGTTTCTTTTGAAGAATTCTTTTGTTTCGTTAAAATAATCTTCACGTTATTTCTTAACCATTAACTATGTTGATAGTTGAAAAGTTTTTTTAAATTTCTATGGTATTGTTCATATTATTATACCCTTAATTATATATTTTTTTCTTTGTGCGATCTCATTTAATATTCTCTCAACATTTGGTAAATTTTTAATATTTCTATTTGTTATTTAATTTTATAATGTATAATACTATTTTGTATATTTTATATAATTATTTTTTATTTTCTAACTCATTATAATACTGTAATTTTGTTATCATAATTATATAAATAAATTTTATTTACTATAATATAAAAATTTAATATAATTACCATGATTTTTTTTATCATTATCCAACATATATAGAAGTTCAAAATATATAAGATCTATGTTAAGATTTTATTATTATCAATTTAATCTTTGTTCTTTACGTGATTTTGATCAAGTTGTTAAAAGTAGATCTGTCTAATTATCTTAACCACGAAGGGATCTGAATTGATTAATGAGCTTTTCTCTGGTTTAAGGTGAATCTTGAAGAAGTCTTTAAGTTCTAAATCTCAATTAATCAATTTCGCAGTTCTGGGTTAGTGGACTGTTTTAACTCAATCAAGAAAGATTGTGAGAGAAGAGAAAGAAGCAATACACAATAATTTATACTGGTTCGATTCAAGATGAATCTACATCCAGTCTTCTCCTAAGTAACTCACTTAGGAGGATTCCACTAACACAGATAGGATCCAAGAATTACAAGAACACCTATATAATTCTAGACCCTAAAAACCCAAGAACTTGATTTACCAATCAAGAACTCCCCCTAGGAGCAATGGATCCACGCAATTGCACACTTCACACAATGAAGCAACTGTAATCAGAAATACAATAAACAGAATCAAGAAACGAATACACCTATGTTGTGCAAATTTGACAATATGCTCCTTGATTCAAGCAAGACCCATCATGGTAGAATCAATTATCAATCTTCTTGGATCTGCACTTGAATGATCTTCCAGAATGCTCAATATCTCTGTGTCTCTTAGAAGGCTGTCTCTCAGAAGGAATCTTAGTGATCTGTCAATTTTCTCCAGACTTAAAACAGATTTTAAAAACAACTTTTATACAGAGTTCTCTACTGTCATTAATGGATTAGCAATTTACCTAATCGATTATCGTGGGTGTATTTTCATTGCCTTAGTGCAACAATACTCACAACTAATCCATTAGTTAAACAACTAATCATTCATGTTTGCACAAGCAAGAGTGTAATGGTCCATTGCAGCACAATGTAGGCCTAATTCACAACCTGGTGCAGGCTTGATTTACATCTGATAAAGATAAACTATTAGCCTAATGCACAACCTAACTAGACCAAATTTATTATCTATTCTAATCCAGTAGACATCATCAAAACCATTCTTCATTTATAGGTGAAGTAGCTCCCCCCTACCAACATAAGTGATATATTATAATTTTTATTATTATATTAAAAAAAGAAATTCATTACAATTTAAAAAATTGAAATAAACATACATTCAAAATATATTTTAAATTGAATATTTGTTTTCCTTTTATATTTTTTTTTTAAAATATTTTTAAATTTTTGTCCACTAAGTTTCATTAATTTTTCAAATTTAATAAATGTTTAGGTTCTCATCAAATTTTATTTGGTATTCTAGTGTGAAATGTATACAATTATAATTTCTTTTTAAATATTTGATATCAACCCTCCTCTTTTTAATATTGAATATTTGAAAATATTATCGTAATTTTCTATTATTATATAAAAATATATTAATTAATTTTGAAACATGAAAAAATGGATACAGATATGGGTATGATAGTATATCCGTTACCCGATAAAAATAGGGATGAAACAATAATTTGATATCGATTATATTTGAATGAGGATAAATTTCAATATCAATATCAATGCGAGAAGAATATTTTCCTCACATAGTTAACCGTGCAAGCACGGGAAAAGAAAGGCTGAAGCAACATCTATCCATGAAGTGCACATATTCAATGTATAACAAAAGGTGGAAGTGAATAAAAGGTTTAAATATACATTTGGTTTCTATTTTTTTTGTTTTTATTCAATTTGGTCTTTATTTTCGTTTTGTGATCAATTAAGTCATCATTTTCATCAAATTGTGGTCAATTTGGTCCTTTCCACTAATGGTGTTTAAATAGTTAACGTTTTTCAACAGTACATGACACATGTCAACTCTTGGTTTTTTTATTTTTAAATTTTTTTTTAATTTTAATTTTTTTTTAATTTAAAAAAAATTGTCCACGTGTCAAGTCACAATTGTTTCACGTGTCAATGTTAGAGCAACGTGTAAGTTTGTGGTTGCTTTTTGTTCAATTTTGCCCCGATATTTGTTATTTTTGTTTAATTCAGTCTCTATATTCGTTATTTTTGTTTAACTTAGTTCCAAATTTTGTTAAAATAGAACTATTTAATTTTTAAAATAGACATTATTATTAGTTATTTTTTAAAATTCAATTATAAATTATAATATTTAATTATAAATTAAATATAATTCTTAAATTCAATTGTTAAATAGAATATAATTATTTAAATATTATTAAAATGTGATTATTAAAATTTTAAAACTATATATTAATATCCGTAAAATTCACTTTTAAATTTAAAATATTTAATATGTTTATTGTATTTTAGATATTAAAATCTAAAATATTTTATATTTAAATGTTAATTTTACAAATATTAGTTAACTTTTCTGAAATATTTTGAATATATAAAATTTTTTTATATATCAATTTTAAAAGTATTTTAGAATATAAATATTAGAAAAAAGATTAATAATTATATTTTTATAATATTTAAAATAATTATATTCTATTTAATAATTAAATATAAGAATTTTATTCAATTTATAATTAAATTTAATAATTTATAATTGAATTTAAAAAATAATAAATTCAAATGTCAATTTTAGAAAAATATTAATATAATTTGTATAGAAGATATTAAATTTAGTGTTAATTTGAAAGGGACAAAATTGATTTATTTTAACAAAAATTAGGATTAAATTGAACAAAAATAACGAATAGGAACTAAATTGAACAAAAAATAATAATACTACCACAAACTGACACGTGGCACTAGCATTGACACGTGACACAATTGTGACTTGACACATGAATAACTTTTTTGAAATTAAAAAAATTAAAAAAATCAGAAGCTGACACGTGACACTGTTCAAAGACATTAACTATTTAAATACCGTTAGTGAAAATGACCAAATTGACCATAATTTGACGAAAATGAGGACCTAATTGAATACAAAACAAAAATATGGACCAAATTGAATAAAAACAACAAAAATAAGGATCAAATGTATATTTAAACCTCAATAAAAAAAGGTTTACTGTTATTTTAGGTAAATGTACACGATTTTGTATTTTTTTTATACTTTAGATTATTCAATCTAAATTATATTTTGAGTTGTATATTTCAAAATATTTTTTTTAATATTTTAGATTACAATATAAATTTTGTATACTGATTTAAATATTTAAAAATATAATTTCTTTTACTTTAAATTATATATTTTAAAATATATTTTATATTTTAAATTGTGTAATCTAAAATATAACTTTTATATTTTATATTTTAAAATATAAATTCTGTATTTAAAATTATACAATTTGAAATATAAAAATATTGATATTATTATTTCATATTATACTATCTAAATATTTATGCAATGTAAAACTAAAATGGAAAATCCTAATTTGAAAGTTTTAAATTTATGAAGGTGCATGAAGAATTTGCCAACATGGGAATATAACCACATCCATAAAGTAAGGAAAGTTCACAAAACTAGAAGTACACTAAGGAAAAGTCTACAAGAAACAAAATATTCAGAGTTCAGTGGACAGAACAACGTATAGGTCACTTTTTTAAACAAAAAGTCTTTTCTAGAATGAGAATTTAGAAAAAATATTGAATTCAAAAAATCTTTATAAAATTAAAAAAAAATTATACACAAAAAAGTATTAATTTGTTTTAACATTTAACTGAGAACATGCTCCCATTTAAATACATAATCTAATTTAAATAGTTAATATTGACATTATAATATACCTTAAATATATTACAATTATGGAAATCCTATATTTTTCAAGAGCTGAAGAAAAACCATAAACTCAAATATTAAGATGTGTTCCTTTCAGATGATGGATATGAGAGAGAGTGTAAAGATGAATTTGTGTAAATTTCGGTGAATGAATTTTTGTGTTTTTTTGAGTGGATTTAGAGGATAAAGTGAGTGGATTTGGAGATAAGTTTTATGAAAGTTAGTGAAAGATTTGATTGATGTGATAAATAAAATAAATTGTAAAAATAGATAGAATTAGAAAGTTACCAAAATACCCTTGATGGAAAAAAAGAATGATTTTGTAATTTGATGTTATAAAAATAATTATAATTAATTAATACGAATTAAAAAAATATTAAAATTATATAAAATAAAAAAATAAAAAAATAAAATTTTTATGAATGTAAAAAAATTATACAATTAAATTTTAAAAAAATTATATAATTAAATTTTAAACTAAAGTTAAATAAAGTTAAAAAAAAGTCAAAAAAAGTTAAAAAAATTAAAAAAAAAAGTCAAAAAAAGTCAAGAAAAAAGTCAACAAAAGAAGAAACCAACGACACCAGTGTCGTAACAAGTGTCATCCCTTTATAAACCAAGGCACTGGTTACGTAACCGGTGCCATCCTCTTCTCAAAACACTGCAGCACCGGTGTTGCACCGTGCATATCACCACCACACCATGTCCATCGTCCAACCACAACCACCACCTGGCCACCACCGCGGGCAACCACGCCACCCCTTCATCCTCTTTGTCGACCACCACAGCCCAAACCACCTCCTCTTCTTCCCCTTCATGCACTCAATAATCACACAGACACACACCATAACGATAGCAAGGGTAGTTTCATAATATGTACAAAATATATGCAATATCTTCGCACTTTTGAGGGGATGGATTAAACCATCCATTCTCCAAATCGCCTCTCGTATATCCTTTCAAATAATCACAAACGAACGCACTGGACTACCAAAATCGACTCTCTCAAATTTACTTCAACAATATAATTTCCTCGTACGAACACTGCGTTAGTGTCATATTCACATTTGTGTAACGATTACCGATTAAAACTAGTAATTAAAAAACAACTAAAAGATACAAATTCAATATAAATATTTTGCACAATTTCATATCAGCTCCAAGTAATCGTAAAATAATCAAATCACTATTTTGGAATTAATTATTTAAAATAAATTAATTCTAAAATTATAATATGAAATATGGATTATCAGTAAATTCAACAAACAATTTTAAACACAAATCAAGAAGAATAAAGTTTAGTATCGATCATTAATTCTTTTAAAAAAATAATAATAATATATTAATTAACTATTCACGTTAAATCATATCAATAAATCAAATATATGAGTAAAAGAATGGTAATTTTAATATATTTTTCAAAAGCTAAATAGAATGGTACTCTACTAAGCACGTTTTACCAAGTTGTGATTCATCCAAGTAAATATTTATTCCACTCTTGTTAATGAAAAATTTAGATTCATTTTAAATGATGCTTAGCATATTTATTTTAAAAACAAAAAAAAATGAAAACAATAAATACTAAATATAAAATACATACAAAAATAATCCTTAAATAGTGATGGAATCTTTATTTGTACTCATCTATATAGTTACACATTTCCTTCAGGCTTAGATAGACGGTAGTAATAAATAAGGGACAAATAAATGTAAGCTGCGATAGACTTTTGGTACGCTTAAACAACATATTTGTTTAAAAAGCAAATTTAATTTTGTCTTTTTATATGTTGTATGTATTTTTTAAAAGTCTAACCCACAATTAAATTTGAAAATATATGTTCAATTATAGATTCAAAATAAAAAAGTATCTTACTCTAAATAAGTCATCAATAATCATACATAAATTTCATACACATTTTTAAATACTTGTCTATAAAGATGTTTTATTATTCATGTTATCTAAAACGGCATAGAACGTTTTACCAACCTAAGCTTTTCCAGTTCCTGCAATGGTGTTAAGTCTTTTACATGTTGGATCTGGATCTAACTCCTTAATCTGATCATTTAAAACATACAGAGAAGGAGAATAGGAAATTCAGTGAGTGAGGATAATGGAACTAAAGTCTGACCATTCAATTAATTAAATTGTGTCAGAGTAAGGTGTATCACGTATGATTCCAAAGCTCCTAAGATATGTTTGATGACATAGATCTGAGTATCGGACTGTGTTTACAATTAAATCACGTATATGAACTAATAACGTATGTCGAAAAGAATTGGCTTCCCTCGAAAAATTTGACATAAAAGGCTAAAATAAGTCATATTTTGACTTTTTTTTGTGTGTGAAGAAATCTATCTCTTATCGCTATTTTATTGATTCATGTTGATGTAGTTTTTACTAGTAATAACATTATTGAAATTAATGCTCTAAAAGTTCATTTTCATTTTAGATTTTATATTAAAGATTTTGGTCATTTCAAATATTGGTTGGCCTCGAAGTTACTCGTTCTCTTGATGGATTAGTTTTTTATATACGTCGTTCCTTGCACGTCTCTCACGTCCCACGTCCCACGTCTTCCGTGTCACGTGTCACGTCTCACGTCTCAGGTTTCAGATCTCACGTCCCACGACCTACGTCCCACGTCTCACGTCCCACGTCTCATGTCTCACATCCCACGTCTCACGTCCCACGTCTCTCACGTCTCACGTCCCACATCCCGCTTCCCACGATCCATGTCTCACGTCTCACGTTCCACGTTCCACGTCCCACATCTCACGTTCCACGTTCCACGTTTCACGTCCCACATCTCACGTCCCATGTCTCACATCTCACATCTCACATCTCACTTCTCATCTTTCTCGTCTCACCTCTCTCGTCTCACGTCTCTCGTCCCACGTCCCACGTCCCACCTGTCACGTCTCACGTCTCATGTCTCATGACCCACATTTTGCGTCTCACGTGTCACGTCTCACGTCTTACGTCTCACGTGTCACGTCTCACGTCTTACGTCTCACATGTCACGTCTCACATCTCACGTTCCACGTCTCACGTCTCACGTTCCACGTCTCACGTATCATGTCCCGCGTCACACGTCTCACGTCTCACGTCTCTCATCTCATGTCATGTGGCACGTCCCACGTTCGACGTCCCATGCCCCACGTCTTACGTCTCACGTTTCATGTATCACCTCTCACGTCTCACGTCCCACGTCGTCTCACGTTTCACGTCTCACCTCGTCTAACGTCCAACGTCCTACGTTTCACGTCCTACGTCCCACATCCCATGTTTCACGTCTTACGTCCCACGTTTCATGTCTCACGTTCTACGTTTCACGTCCCACGTCTCACGTCTCACGTCTTTTGTCCCACGTCGCACGTCTCACGTTTCATGTCTCACGTCCCACGTCGTCTTACGTCTCACGTCATCTCACGTCCCATGTCCCACGTCTGACGTCCAACGTCCTACGTCCCACGTCCTACATCCTACGTCTCACGTCTCATGTCGCATGTTCCACGTATCACGCCTATGTCTCACCTTCCACGTCTCACTTCCCACGTCGCACGTCTCACATTATAGCACTAAAATACTTGATTCTTTCATAAAATAATGGTGTTTTTATCCTTATTGATCGAAAGAAGATAAAAGACATTATTTTATCGGAAATAGGAAACCTAACCTTATGCAACAACAATAATTTGAAACTTTTGCAGATGTCTGCTATCCATACATGGATGATTTTAGAAAAGTGTTTAGATGTTCGCAGACAATATTTTTTTATTGTTTTCTATTTTGATATTCAATATGCGAAGAGATGTGGCACAAAATTCTAATCAAGGGTGGGCAAAAAATCAATTTTTTATAATCCAATCTATTTTTTCTATGATCTAATTCATTCAATATCTATTTTATTAAAAATTCAATCCATTTAAAATCCATTTTATTGGATATGGACATCAATCTGATATATATTTTATGAATTGGATATCCATTCTCTAAATCTAGATTTTCAAAATGGATAATCCAAAATATCCAATCCAAATTTTCGGTTTATATTTTTTGTTAGGTTAGGCTAAAAGTTGAGACTAACTAGTCCAAATTTAGTCATATTTGATTGAGTTGGCGTGACCCTATACAAAATTTGGCCGAATTCTGTCAAGTCGGTCTCGATCAAAATTTGGCTCAACTGGTCCTGGACAAAATTTGGAAGTATTTGGTTGAGTTCACCCCGACCCAAATTTGACTGCATTGGCCTGAGTCGACCTAGACAAAATTTGACTGTATTCGGCTGAGACAACCGCGACCAAAATTTGGTTGTATTCAGCCTAGTTGGCTCCAGTCAAAATTTGGTCGAATTCAATCGAGTTGGTCTCGATTGAGATTTGACCGAGTCGACTCTGACCCAAATTTGGTCGTATTTGGCTGAGACGACCTAGGGTGAAATTTGGTCGTATTCAAATGAGTCAGCCACGACCAAAATTCGACCGAATTCAGTCGAGTTGGCTCCGGTCAAAATTCAGTCATGTTGGCCTCGACCAAAATTTGACCGAGTTGGTCCTGGCCTGAATTTGGTCGTATTCGGCAAAGTCGATCGCGACCGAAATTTGGTCATATTTAGGCGAATCGGTCCTAACCTAAATTTGGCCAAATTCAGTCCAGTTGGTCATGACCAAAATTTGGTCAAGTCGGCACTTGCCCAAATTTAGCCATATTCGGTCGACTAAGTCCCGAATAAAATTTGACTATATTCAACTTAGTCTGCTGTGATCGAAAATTGGCCATATTCAGTCAAGTCGGTCCCAGCCGACGAATTTAATGGAGTCAACCCTGACTGAAATTTGACTGATCAGGACCTGACCTAAATGTGGCCATATTTAGCCAAGTCGGCTCTGGCCAAAATTTGGTCGTATTAGGCAAAATCGACCCTGGCCGAAATTCAGTCAAGTCGATCTCGACTGAAATTTTGTCAAGTCGACCTTAGCCCAAATTTGGTCACGTCGTCCCCGACCGAAATTTGTTCGAAAGTCATCCAAGTTCATCCCATGCTAAAATTTGGCCTTGTTGGCCTCGACAAAAAATTTGCCAAATTCTATGGTGTCAGCCTTATCGAAAATCTAATCCACATCCATTTTGGATCCAAATAATGGATGTGGATCCAAATTTGTTTCCATAGGGCTGACACCAAAGAATTTGACAGATTTGGCCGAATACTTCCAAATTTTGTCCAGGACCAACTGGGTCAAATCTCGATCGGGACCGACTTGACAGAATTTGGCCTAATTCGGTTAAATTTTGTACAAGGCCACACCAACTCAATCAAATACGACTAAATTTGGGCTAGTCCGTCTCAACCTTTAGTCTAACCTAACAAAAAATATAAAGTGAAAATTTGGATTGGATATTTTGGATTATCTATTTTAAAAATCTAGCTTACGAAAATGGATATCCAATCCATAAAATATATAAAATGTAGATTAGATTGATATCCAGATCCAATAAAATAGATTTTAAATGGATTGAATTTTTAATAGAATGGATAATAAATGGATTGGATCATAGAAAAAATGGATTGGATCATAAAAATTGGATTTTTTGCCCACCCTTAACAGAAACTGATTTAAGCAAAATTATACATATTCAACCAATCCATACAACTTCAAAACCTCTACAGAGACCATTCGAGTATCAAACATTAATTCTATCAAAATATTCACACCAATTGCATCCAATTGAACCTATAACATACAATTTTTATTAAACAACGAATAAAACCTAAATGTTTATCGTTTTCAAACATTACAACCCAGTTCACATATCAAACACATTAGTCAATTAAAAAATAATCATATAATAACATTTCTAACAAGTTTGTGAGACATGATAGATATTAACTTCCCTTACCTAGTATCCTGCTTAAACAACTCTATAAACGTCAAACGTCTTTAACTCCATAGGATGCTCTATCTACACATAGAAACATCACAAGAACAAGAATGATCAGGACATACCATTATGATCATTGATCAATAGAGACTCATGCTGATAAATAAAATGACGCATGCAAGCGGGAGAGGACTTACATGCAACAAAAAACATAAAAGACAAAAAACGAGAGCGTAAACTTAACTTACGCGAACGGAGAAATTGATAGATCCAAATTGAAGAGCTCACCGAGAGGATCAATTCTACGGTCTCGATTCTTCAATTAGATGACCAGAAAAAATAGAATACTTAGAGAGAAATCAGATAGCTCTAGAAAAGTGGTTTCTAGAGAGATGGTGTGTTTTAAAATAATGAAACTCGTTTATAACAATTTTATTTATACTAAAACATGTTAATATTAAAATAATCGAGTTTCACTACTTTTAAACCACTATTACTTCTAAAATATCATTTTCTAGAATGTTACAAGGACCATGTGAAATTATTCAGTTGTGTGAGTTTTGATTTTAACAAAGCAACATCTAATTATTTAGATATAATTTTAATAATTTAGATATAATTTTAATGAATTTCAATCCATCAACTCAACAAACATTAATCAAGATAATTTCTTCTTTTATAATATGTAAGGCTCATAAATTCTGCCTCTAATATACTCTTTAACAAAATTTAACCAAGGTTATAATAAATTTAACATCTTTTTTCCTGCTCAATACATCTTGAAAAAAGGTTTACCAGGATTTTTAACGAATTATTTTTAGCAAAGTTATTTATGAGTTCTGCAAATTATTTTTCACATAAATGTTCACAAGAATTTTTTGCAAATGTGAACCACCAAAAAATTTCCTGAGGAATTTTTTGCAAAATATTTTCCACGCAGGAAATTAGCATTTTTCTAATAGTATCAAGGTACATGTTGTGACAATGAGTTCTTTCAATCTTTTATTCAATAAAAGAATCATAATATCAATGTACAATCTCATGTATAAGTATGATATAATTAAAGTTAATCCAAAATGAATTGTGGTGATACAATATTCATGCCTATTTTTTTTATTTATTCTAAAGTTTATAGAGACAATTTTCTCTCGCTAATTTCCCTCGCAAATTAACTACAAAATTTTTTGTCGTTAATCTTTCGCTAAATAACGAAAAATTAGTAAAAAGATATTTTCTCTTGCTAATTTTCATCACAAATTAGCTGTTTTGTTGTAGTGCAAGTTGTATCCACTTTTGTTTTAATTTGTTTATTAAATATATTTATTAAATCAAATTTCATTTAACATATAATAAAAGTAACAAAAATTAACATTTTTATTTAATTGACTTAAGGGTACTCCTTTATCAAATTTATATAGTAGAATGTATGAAGTACGGCAGCCCAAAAACCCAAAACTTTATAAAGATAAAAAGTAGATTTAACATTTTTTTAACATATATATTGATTGAAAGAACAATGTAATTTGTTTTTCGTTATTACACTTGAACAAAGATAGGAGCAATGGTTCATAGATATGCAAATAAATACGTCCCCATGGGTATTGTTCAAACCTGTTCCTGTTTTGACAGGAAATTCTCGTATTGATTGTGTATGGGTATAGGTATGGGTATGAAGAATCTTCGACTTTTTCAATTGGGTATGGAGATGTACATATATCCCCACCATAATACTCGTCCCCGTTTAAATTATTAAAATATTCACAATTAATTAAGTAATTATATATATATATATTTACTATTATTTATTTCTTCTAATTATTTGATTTTTCATGAAACTCATTCGCATCTCCATTACATTTTTCATCTTAGTATAACCTTTATGTAATTATGTTCAAAAGATGTATGTCAATTAAAAAAAAATATGTCTCACATTTGAATATTTCTATTATTGTTAATATTTTTATTGTATATTTTCCTTTCATATGAGAAAGTGTAATACTCTCAATTTAAGTACTTAATAGCACAGACATTTTGTTTACTAAGCAATATAAAAAAAAATTACTTATTATTATTAGTTTTTGTTTCATTTGAAGAACTCTTTTGTTTTGCTAAAACAATTTTTGTTATTTCACAACCATTTAGTATATATGTTGATATTTGAAAAGTTTTCTTAGATTATTTTTCGTCTTATCATACCCTTAATTATACATTTGTTGTCCTTTGTGCGATTTCTTTGAATAGTCTCTCAAATTATTTTTAAATATTTGTTAATTTTTTAATATTTTTATTTGTTGCTTATTTTCATTGTGTAGAATACTATTTTAATATATTTTATCTAATTATTTTTTTATTTTCTAACTCATTATCAATCATACTGTAATTTTTTCACTATAATTTATAAATAACTTTTATTTCTACAATACAAAAAATTTAATGTAATTGTCATGAATAATTTTTTATCACCATCCAACATAATTGAAGTTTAAAAGATACAAGATCTATGTTAAAATTTTATTATTATGATTATTATTTATTTTTTGTATCATTTTTTATCAAGTGGTGTATTATAACTTTTATTAGTGTATAAAAATAGATTCATTAAAATTTAAAAGATTGAAGCAAACAAACATTTAAAATATATTTTAATTTGAATATTTGTTTTCCTTTTATATTTTTTAAAAATTATTTTTAAATTTTATCAACTATGTTTCATTAATATTTGAAAATTTAATAAATGTTTTGGTTCTCATGAAATTTTATTTGGTATTATAATTTAAAATGTAAACAGTTATAATTTATTTTAAAGTATTTGATATCGAAGAAACAAACAACCATCCGTCTAATATTGAATATTTGATAATATTATGTTTCCTTTACCATAATTTTTTATTATTTTATAAAAATTAATTAAAATTAATATTGAAGTGGTAAGAAAACGTGTATGGGTATGAGTACGAGATTCTACCCGTTATCCAGTGGAGATGAGGATGAGACAAAAGTTTGATACCCGTTGAATTTGGATACGGGGATATGATGAATTTTTTCTATGAAAATGGATATGGAATAACGAAACCTGTTCCTACCCTGCCCCATTGTCATCCCTAATAGTTCATTATTGTGGCAATAGCAAAAGTAAAAGTTGTAATAATTTATTAATTATTCGTTTTCCTCAAAAATAATATACATTAGTATTTATCAAAATAAATAAATAAAAACTAAATATTTCCTATAATAAATTACCAGTAAGTAACTTTGGTGTCGAATTCCTTGCAAGAATCACGACTAGATTTTCATAAATTTTCTTGCTCAATGATGATAAGCATGATGAATCATAAACTTCTTGACCTATTTTTGTCGAGTATTCTTAATGTCAATTTTTTCTGTATTTTACAATTCTAAAAAACTTATCCATAAATTTGGAACTTAAATACATGAGTTAAAATGCAAATTGGCAAGGATGATGGTGGATATTGCGCTACGTATCCAATAAAAGGCCTCTTGAATTGGATCCCACAAAAAAGTGGCCAAAAATTTTTCGCCTCAAGAAACAGCCATCCACGTGTCAACCTTAAGCTCCACAGCACAATCCTCTTCATACTTAGCCACGCCATCACTACTAACGTGTTCCCATCACGAACCGCATATTCTACTCACACTAATTCCTGGCCGTTGATTTTTCGGAGACAAAAATTGTGGTCATCTTAATTCTCGCATTTCGCTTTAAATACAGAAAAACTCAAATCCCGCAACTTTTCTCTGTAGATTCCTCTCTCTGGATTCATTTGCTTCTCGCTGATCAAAGGTACTCTTCATTCCGGCTTCACTCTTTGTCTTTGAACATATATTTATTTACTTCTTCATTTGATTCCCCTACTTTTGTTTGATCATATCATATCGCGGCAAGTTTTTGATGGTTCGTACTGCAATATGTTTACTCGTCCATATATTATTATTTTTTGTGTAAATTTTTGAAGCTATATTAATGATTAATCATGAGAATGCGCTAACTGATTGATAATTCTCAGTAAGGATTAGTTGTGAACCTAAGTTGATGATGTTTTAAGATCTAGCATTGAAAACTTGTCATTTCTTTCTAAACACAGATTATTAGGTAACTTGGTATGGGAGTTGTGACTGTTTCTAGCTCAGCTGCGAGGACTCCAGTGGGATTGAGTACAAACTTTTCCTGTAATCGTCTGAAGAGACCTTTAATTATAGCATTTAAAGGGGATAAACAAAATGACTCAGCTTTGGTTGCAACTCAAGAGAAAATCCCTGTGCCCATTGAGACTGCCAAGACGCAGAAGAAAAAGATAGGGAAAGCTAACAAAGTGCCTAAGAGAGAAAGAGTTGCCTTTGCGGAGGAAAATTCTCCTTCTTCCTTGGATGTGGACTATAATGAAGCTGCTGCTATGCTTGAAAATATATACAAACTCAGCCCTGCTTTTGATGCTGGTAATGCAGAATGTATAGATGGTAAAATCAAAAGGGTCTCCCGGAGAAGGAAGAAGATTGTTGACGATTGTGAAGAAAAGGATGTAAACGATGATAGGGTGGTCAGAAACCAGAACAAGAAAGCTAAACGGCTGAGTCTTGATGCGCGGATTTCATTAAAGAGGAACTCGGACGGGGATGAAGTCGTTCCCACTCGAAATAAAATAAAGAATAGGATTGAGAAGATTGAAGAACTTATTAGGGAATATTCAGCATCAACTGATTTTGTCGGTATGGATTGGAGAAGAATGAAAATACCTCCTGTTCTTTCTTCTTCAGAGCATGCTTGGCTGTTCAAATTGATGCAACCTATGAAGGTAAGCAGTAAATTACAACTAATATTTTTGTCCCCTTACTTTGATTCTTCTATTCTTGAAATATTAGTATAGATTTGTTTGGTTCCTGAGTAGCAGGGATTCGAGGATTTAATTCCATTCTTAGATAACTTTTGTAAAATTCAAGATGTCAGGAAAACTCAGAATTTGCTTCTGTAGCAGACATTAACTCATAATTGTTTGTTTTTCAGACAATACTTCAAGTGAAAGAAGGTTTACAGAAAGAGCTAGAAAGAGAACCTGCTGATAGTGAACTAGCAGATGCAACAAACATGAACATTGCTCATGTAAAGAAAGCATTGGAGGTTGGTCAAGCTGCAAGAAACAAACTCATAAAGGTAATTCTAATTCTTAAGTTCTTTCACGACATGACTTTTGAAAAAATTCAACGTATGAAGAAGAAATTACTGTCAGTTTGTTGTGTAATTTGAAATGAGCAAGTTATAAGCAAGTGTGATCATGTTTCTTGCAGCACAATCTCCGGCTTGTCTTGTTCGTTATCAACAAATATTTTTCAGATTTTGCAAGTGGCTCTAGGTTTCAAGATCTTTGTCAGGCAGGAGTTAAGGGACTTATGACAGCAATTGATCGCTTTGAACCGAACAGAAGATTTCGGCTGTCAACATATAGCTTATTCTGGATTAGACATGCTATCACTCGTTCGATGACTCTCTCAAGCTTCACACGTGTTCCATTTGGACTTGAATCGGTATGCATTCTCACTGTTCATGGTGATTAGTGTTTTTGTTTAGCAGCATATGGTTCATGGCTTTTATTTCTTTAGTTTTTATTTCCATGTTATATAGCATCATATTTTGTTTTCAATGTCAACAAACTGTAATTCCTAATCAACCACTTTTGTTGTGGTTGCTTGAAGGTATAATCCAGGATTGTTTTATTTAGACAATATATTTAGAAAGGCTTGGATATAAAATTAAATTTAGGCTGTTGAAGTCTCAACTTTGGGTAATTTCTTCATTTCTTTTGGAGCAGGTTCGAGCAGAAATCCAAAAAGCTAAAACTGAGTTAACAATTGAGCTTCAGAGGTCTCCAACAGAGGAAGAAATAATAGAAAGAGCTAAAATATCCCCGGAAAGATACCATGACGTAATGAAGGCATCAAAATCCATTCTTTCGCTGAACTCGAGACATATAACTACTCAAGAGGAGTTCATTAACGGGATCGTTGATGATGGGGGTGTTAATGGTGACAATAGTAAGCAACCTGCTCTACTAAGACTTGCTCTTGATGATGTGGTAACTACTCAATCTCTCGAGACTTTATTTGATCCCAAATACCTCATTCTATTGAAGTTTGCTATGATCATAGTGGATTTGTTCAATGAAATCTGCGAAATAGACAATTAAATTTGAAAATTTTCAGAAGTCAGAAGTATTTAACACTGCCCAAGTATGATAATCATATTCTTGTCAACAGTATATATTACTGTTTTTTATTTCTTTCCTCCCTTCGTTGACGATCTTGACTAATAGACACCATACTACTGGTATCGTTTATAACATAGGAAAGGGAAATGTTATGAATACATTTTCTAGTATACTTCGAACGTGTACTTATTTGTATGTGCGTTAGAGTGTCCATAGAACCCTTTTCAGTTGGGAATTAGTAACATACCTATTTTTCTTTGTCCAAGTAATATATATATATATATATATATATATATATATATATATATATATATATATATATATTTCAATTACATCATATTGTTATGATCAACAAATCTGAGATTTCATTTTTGTGCTAGCTTGATTCCCTGAAGCCGAAGGAGAGCTTAGTTATCAGACAGAGATTTGGACTTGATGGGAAGGGTGACAGAACGTTGGGAGAAATTGCTAGGAACTTGAATATATCAAGGGAAATGGTAAGAAAGCACGAAATGAAGGCTCTTATGAAGCTCAAGCATTCAGCTCGTTTGGATTATCTTCGTCGTTATGTTGTATAAATCACTGATGTATAGAAACACCTGACCTATAGTTATACAATAAAGATATATATATATATATATATATATATATATATATATATATATATTTATTATTA
>Ga0214542_1000862_pt1 | contig 58773 bp, 32 predicted proteins | sample CNSS1metaG_FD_160096 | JGI IMG/M metagenome (GOLD analysis project Ga0214542, IMG submission 160096) | Root nodule microbial communities from cowpea collected in UCLA plant growth center, Los Angeles, California, USA - CNSS1 | ecosystem: Host-associated > Plants > Roots > Nodule | place: USA...
ACACCACTTTTACACCAAAACCTTAAGGCAATGTTGTTATGGGTCTTTATTCTTATATAGTGTTTAACTTTGTCTTTTCTATCCAATGTGGGACTTTTTGACTCACACTTGGACTATTCCCAACATTAACGATGTGTCACGCGTCAATCAATTTTTTTTTGTATTTTTAATTTTTTATTTTTAAAAAATAAAAATTGTCACATGTCAGGTCCTTGGTGTGACATATGGTACTATCACTACCAAGAGTCATTGTCTTGATTTCAATTTAGTTCTCATATATGTCTCTTTGTTCCAATTTAGTGCCCACATATGTCTTTTTGTTTCAATTTAGTCCCCACATATGCCTTTTTGATTTAATTTAGTCATAATTATTTTTTTCTAAAATAGAAAAATATTGTTTCTCTCTTATATTTGAGATTAAATTTATTATTTATATACATGTTATACTCATATTTTTTTATTAAAAAAATTTCGTTATAACATATTATATTTTTCTTAATTGTTAACCCATGTGTTATTATTCATAACTTTTAGTCCTTGGTTGAAACACATTTGAAAGGTTATATAAATTTAAACAAAATTGGGTTAAAATGACTAAATTCACATTGTTCTAAAGTTTGGGGACTAAATTGGACCAAAAGTTCGAAGATGAACTTATTTCAATTTTCACTGAAAATTAAGGAACCAAAAACATATTTAATCATAAGTATTAATACTTAATTTTGTAAGTTATTTTTAATAATAAATATCAGTATAACATTTATATAAATAATAAATTTCATATTAAATTTAAGAGAGAGAAAATATTTCTTTATTTTGAACAAAAATTAGGACTAAATTGAATAAAAAGACATATGTGGAAACTAAATTGTAACAAAGAGACATATGTGGAGACTAAACTGAAATGAAGACAATGACACTTAGGAGTGACATTGCCACGTGGTAATATGTTGCCACGTTGTACTGATAGTGCCACGTGTCACACCACATACTTGATATGTGATAATTTTTAAAACACAAATTATAAAAAACTATATATATATATATATATATATATAAATAAATAATGAAAAAACTTACAGATTGACATGTGGCACGTCATTAATAATTTTTTTAAATGATCTAATTAAAGCATTTTTTAAAAAATTAGGACATAATTGACATATTTTTGAGAGCAGGTATCTGACACATCCAAACGAAAGTGAATATTATCCAACTAATTAAGCCTACTTATCCAAATCATATTCAAAATTCAATCCACGAACATTCTATAATTCACATACAATCAATTAACAAAAGTATCCAATTCAAAAAATGTTAAACAATGTCAGAAAAAACTAAACAATATTCAAGCATTCAAACTTCTTCTCAACCAACCACTCTATGCAAACCAAAAATATTCTAGTGATCAAATCACTTTCGCATACAAATCATTTATTCCATGATTCTATCAAAATCTTTAATAACTTTCCTGAAATGTTTATCTCCAAAGCAATTTCCAAAACTTTGATCAATAAATCATTTCAAAATTTGAGAACCTAAATAAAGTATCCATGACAAAATTTCATTATACGATCAAACAAATTGAGAAAATTACATATTTAACTAATCCTACCAAATTGATGACAAAATAAAAAAAAAAAAAACAAAGAATCCTTAGAGTAAATTAGAATTTACTTTAAAATCTTTAAAAATTTGATTGACATAAATGCTCTGTGATTCTTTAGTTATTGTAAGGTGAATAAGATTATGAAACAAAAGTTAGATATGTAAGAAAAAATAAAAAAAGAGAGATATAAAAGTTTTGTTGAGAATGACACTATTACAATTACATTTTTATCTTGTATTTTATTATATTTGTTTAGATTTTGGATTTTCATTAAATTAAAAATTATATTCTCTATTTTTTATTTTCAAAAAAGTTAATTTTACTGTGAATCTCTCATGAATGATAAAACACATGAGAAATTTTACTCTTAGCTCAACAACTTAGTGAGTCTTTTTGGAGTTAACGCAATGTGTATTCGGAGTAGAAGATATATGTTAAACTCTTAATGGATTTTTAGTGTGAAACACGTGAGATATCATTTAATAAATATATTGTTAAAATAAAGTATATATTTTAATAAAGAAAGAAGATATATACAAACTAAATGAACGCAGAAAGCTGAAAGTATCGAAATACAAAGAACATGTTATTCCACTGCAAATGAACTTCAATTTATAATAATATATGATAATACAATATTTAGTTTTGCCACGTGGTATATTAAACTGTTTTCTTTTGTTCTATCTATCATTTATATGAAACAAATTATCGGTCACTGTGTTGTTTAAATTATGTATAATCACATGAATATTAGAGTGTTGATTAAGCTTATAATTATTGATCAAGTTACATCGGACGGAGCTCCATTGTTTTTGTGTTTAGTCAAACGGTGTAACATTCAATTTTGTGTTAAAATTTTTAATAATATTTCTTAACTCGATTTCCATGAGGTTGCGTTGACATATTATAAAATATGTCCCTTGCTGTTCACGAGTGAAACCGAATAATGGAAAATGAATAAACTAATGGCGTATAAAACACTAATTAACCTAACCATTTATTATATTATATTTACGTCTAAACTATTTTTTTCTGTCTAATTGGTGTCCTAATTCCCAGCTACCTAAGTATATAGAAATAGATATTAAAAAATGTTATAATAAGTCGTACTAGGAAAAATATCATAATAAAACACTTTGTTTTCCCGAGTTTTATCAGAAAATAGATCAAGTATTAGCTTAAAAATTACATTATTAGATGTAATAATTAGGCATAATACCGATACTATATAATCTTATGTAATAATGAAGAGTAAAAACAATCATAAAAGTTGAAACCCTTTTAATCATATTACTAATCATAGAAAAAGTAAATCATGTTAGACTTGATTTGAAAACACTTGAATAAAAACGTTATATTTTGACACATAAATAAACACTACTTAACAATTACAAATAATAATGTTTAATTTTGTTCAGTTCAAATTCTATTTTATATATATATATATATATATATATATATATATATATATATATATATATATATATAAAATATTACTAATAATAATAATATTATTATTAAAATGGATTCTCAAGTGGATGTTTTTTATGTCAAACTATTAACTTCCTTTCAATATTCTTTCCACAAAATGACTTCATAAGTAAATGGTTTTAACAAATGTTTATTTCATATTAACATAAATTGAATTTAGTAGAACAAATGATAGTTAGGAATAAATATTTTTTTAAAGTTTTTGTTTTTAAGGGTCACTTGATGAGTATTCCATTAGAATTTGATAATTTTACCATGTTGTTGGTTATTTTGGTAAATTATATCTTATAATTAAAAGAAGGTCAAAGAATATTTCTTATGTTCACGTAAAAAGTCAAAGCGATTATAATATATGAAATAAAATAATATAAAAAGTGATGATTATAACACTAAGTGAAAATACGTATACAATTGCATTTTTTGAAGCTCGTGCTCAACCAAGTGAATAGTCATAGATAATTAAGCTTTTGCCAGCCAGAATTAGTTGTATGTATTTGAGATATTTAAATCACAATTTATGTTCCAAGAAACTTGAGAATGCGTAGGTATAATTCTTATAGAAGTTTAATATTTAACTATATTTTGGAAACAGACCAAAATAAATTATATAATATTCGTAATCGATAATTATCACAAATTATATAGTTTGATAAAGAATCCAAACAGACTAAACATATACTTTGGCGCTTGGTAATAGGTGGAAACTTTAAAAGTTTGAAAGTGTGCCATTGAAAACCTAACTTTTTGTTGTTTAAGTGTAATGTGCAATCTATGGATAGGGTAATTTTTACTAAAAGGCTTACAACTTTTTTTTTTTTTTTTAATTGTACACTTTGAAATCACAATTATCAAGCCTTGCAAATAAAAGTTTGTTTCTTTAATCTATGAATATTTGAAAAAAGTATGTATATTGAGAAACAAAAATGGATGAAGTTACTTATAGAGTAACTTAAATAGAGATGTTAAGAGTCTTAACCGTTTTCTTTAAATTTAATGGTTTCATGTAACAACTATGATATTAACTATTAAATTTTTAAAAAAAGTCTCGTTTATTAGTGTCTTAAGGAAATTGTTTAAGGAGTAATTAATGATCATTGATTTACGTAAAAGTTTATACGAAATTATAATATTAAATAAATTATAACTTTAATAATTATAAGTTCACTTTTATTTTATTTAGTGGACAAAAATGCTCACTAATATTATACATTTGTAATTGATTTATTTTATCACAAAAAAAAATAATTAAACAATAATTTTTTTATATTTTAATGTTATTAAAAATAAAAATATAATTAAATTTAAAAAAATAATTAATAGAAAATAAAATATTGTTTGCTTTTTTTATATAGACAATATTGTGTTAATTATTTTTTTATGTTCTTTATTGAAAAGGTAAATAATATTTTATTTCCTATTAATTTAAGTTTTTTACTTTTAATTATATTTTAATTTTTAGTAACATTAAAATAATTATTTTATTATTTTGTTAACTTATTTTAATGTAACAAATATATTATGAATTTCAACTATATAATACCTGTGGACAATTTTGCCCTCTAAATATATTAAAAGTCCACCAATATTTATTAAGGTCATACTTCATCCAATAGTACAATTATTTATCAAATTTTTACAAAATTTAATATTTATTAATTGTATCTTATCTTTAAAACACGAGTTAACATTTTCCTTTTCAAAATAGTGAATAATAAATTTTGATATTAACTCTTTTGAAATCATTGAAGAAATAATTTGATCTCTCATATTAAGTGTGTGAGTATGTAAAACTCACAAAATGGATAACGTAATGCAATGAATTGAATGAAAAAAATGTGTCGGTCTAACTATAATTATATAATAAATTGACAAAAAAATTAGTCTATATCATACCAAGAAGTTGTTTTAGTTTAGTTCAAGAAAACAAATTTTCTATATTTGAAAAATTAAAAAAATATGTATTCCTTTTAAAAAAATCATATAAAAGAAATTAATTTCAAACTTTAATAAATGTTTTAATATATAAATCTAACATAAGAAATTAAGTTAAAATTCTATTTTAATTTTTTAATTTTTATAAAAAAATTAATTAGATATCTAAAGATTTTGTTCAATTTCGTCTTCTAATTTTTTAAATTATTCAAGTTGTCCATTCTATTAAATTTGAATACATATTTTTCTAAATTTTATCCATCAAATTACTCTATTTAAAAAATAAAATAAAATTGAATATTTGTGGTTTTTAAACTATTTTAAAATAACTATAATTAGTAACTTTAAATTACAAACTTACGTACTAACCCAACCTAAATCCGTTCGTATTGCTAGCTAAATTTGGTCAAAACAAAATTAAGTGATACTAATTTACACAATTGGTATTTAGTCTCATAATTCCTATAAGATTAGACCTATTTCTAGGAACAATACACCAATGCTAGAGGCACTATGAATCACACAAAAAGGCTAAGTCTGCTTAGAAAAATAAACTCTATTTAAATAAAATTCTCTAAAGTAGTTTATATAAGAAAAAATGATTTACAAAATTTTCTCTCTAACTAAAATTAGTTTATGTAAAGTTAAAAAATAAAATTTTGAAATATTTCATATAAGAGGAGTTTTATAAATTAAAATTATGTACGAGCTAATTTTAATATATATATATATATATATATATATATATATATATATATATATATATATATTTATTTATTTATTGAGAAAAAGTGGTCGAAGCTAAATTATTATGAATATGAAAGAAGTTATCACATTTGGTTTGATGGTAGACATAGATCCACATATGTTTTTAAAATTGAAACATTTCCAGTCCAATTGAAAGAGACAAAATTAACATCACAAAATTGTGTATGTCTAAATTTGTCACTACTGAAGTTTTATTTTATTAATTAAGAAAAACTATTTAATTAAAAAATATTAACGAATCACTGTCACCGCAAAAAATTTATTTCTAAAGGTAAATCAATTAAGGAATATACAATTTAAAAAATAGATAGTTTAACATAATAATGATTTTTAAGCACTACCGCAATATTTTATTTTTCAAAAAATACAATATTATAATACAAAGTATAATTTAATAAATGTACTTATATATAAGGTTTTTAAAGTTATGTTAATTTTCATTGCATTAAATTTAGAAACTACAATTTAAATTTTATTTATTAAGTTTTAAATTGTATAAACTTAGAATTTAGAAACTACAATTTAACTTTTATAAAATATAACTTATATACTATTTATAATTTCATTTATATTGATATTTTTTCTTAAATTTTGTATTGTATTATAATTATCATTTACATATTCCATATTTGCATATAAATATACCACATAATTGAATATAACACAATCACGTCTAACATGACTTTATTTGAAATTTAGAAATTATATTTTAAATTATATTTATTAAGTTTTAAATTGTATAAACTAAGATATTTAGAAACTACAATTTAACTTTTATAAAATATAACTTATATACTATTTATAATTTCATTTATATTGATATTTTTTCTTAAATTTTGTATTGTATTATAATTATCATTTACATATATTTTTTAAATTCCATATTTGCATATAAATATACCATATAATTGAATATAACACAATATCAATTTGAAGTATTAATAAAAACAATAGATATAAAAAAATATTTTATCGTAAATATTTAGGAAAATTTTAAAAATGAAAGAATTTAAGTATTATGAGACCCAAATTTTTTTATTAGATGTGATTTTTAAAATATAATTAAGCTTAAAATTTTAAATTATATTGTGTATAAATTAAAATATTAGCTATTTAATTATTTACTTTCAATTTTTTTTTCTTTTTACGTATTCTTTTTCTTGTCATATCTCGAGTTTTTTTTTTTTTCGCTTTAATTGCTCGTGTGTAGTTTGGTTATTGCAGGTAACACTAGTATACTAAATTTGTAGAGATATGTTTGATTTGTGAATTAAGTACCCTAAAATAAGTTTTTTTTTTTAACTTTTATAAGATTTGTTTGAATGAAAAAAATGAATTTTTTACGTGCAACTGATTTTGAAAAATTTATGCAAAAGTACAAGTTTTTCCATAATTCATCCAAGAGAAAAATTTCACTCATCTCATCGCATCTTATCTAGAGAGTATGTTTCACTCTCAAACTTGTCCAATCAACAAATTTGGTAAATTCCCTTAAAATTGATTATAATTTGCTTAACAAATCCGAACCTAAGATCTATTGGGATATTTTTCAAATTAAATTCGTTGAACAAATTGATTTTTAACTTAATGAACTTACCTTTTTACAAATACATGATTCATTATTTTGTATGATCGTAAAATGTTAAGAACCGCTTATTAATACGTGTTATAGGTTAATTTTGCTATTTCATATGATAACTCTAGTTGAAATTATGATATGTTGGTTCGAATAGTTTTGAGATCATATATAAGGATAATATGATAATACTTTGGTCATTTAAAGGATTAATCACAAAAAGTTATTGGAAGGAAATATTATTATTTTAGTGAGAGTTTGAATTATATAGATTGAGAATGTAAAGAAGAGTTCTCATACCACTTAAACACATCATTAATACACAATATTGTCTATAAATTTACCGTGGCCTATTCATTTGAGATCTGTAGACATAAAATGCTTATAATGAGTATTCTAGAATCATCTATTTGTTATTTCTCTATTTGATATTCATTTCAAATTTAAAATCTACTTCTAGATATAAGGTTTTGAAAATCAATTCAAACGAATTTTTTAAAATTGTTAATGTATTCTTGAATATGATTGCCTGTATAAAATTATATATTTTAATCTAATTCTTAATAACTTTTTTTTATTGTGTCATTACATATTGAGATATAAAAGGATGAATCTTGTAATATTGTATTGAGATATATGAATTGTGATAGAAAATTGAGTTTTCTCTTTTGTTAGAGTTTTGTAAAGATCCAATCTTAATTTTATCAGGTTAACTTGTGATGATTATAACCCTATTTTTATCAGGTTAACTTGTGATGATTATAACCCTATGACTTATCACTCATCTTCTAATTATATATATATATATATATATATATATATATATATATATATATATATATATATATATATATATATATTCTTTTCTTTTCAATTTTTATTTGCATTTTTTAGACTTGTGGTAGGTCTTGATACTAAAAGTGCTTCTCAACTCAATAACTGACACAAATTGTTTATTGTTTGAGTTTGTTTCACAGATGGAGAGAAAGTTGAAAGAGAATTTTAAGGAGAGAAAAAGAAAAGAAAAAAATAGCAAGGTTATATAGATAAAGAGAAATGTTTGATGAATATTGAAAAGGACATGTTCATACTATCATGAAAGAGAGATGAAAAAAAAACCCAGAGTGGTCGGTTAAGAATGAGTTAAAAAAATGGGTCAAAATATCATTATCTTAAATATAATGTCTTTTATGATTGTTTAAATTTGAGTATTTAAATTTATTAAATGGGTCAAACCAATAAATATATTTAAATTTAGGTTTAATTATGTCTTTGGTCCCCATTTTGGAGTCAAAATCTCAAAATGGTACCCAAATTTTTAAAAGTCTCAAATTGATCCCTTTTTTGTTAAAATGTTTCACGTTTGCCCTTTCCGTTAAGTCAAGGTTGACGCCATTAGAGGGAGTGTCACGTGTCAGTTCCTCAATTTTTTGAAATTTTTTATTATTTCTTTTGAATTTTTTATTTTTTATTTTTGAATTTTTAAAAAAAATTTAAAAATTACCACGTGTCAAGCTGTCATCATGCCACGTGGCAGTGATAGAGTGACGTGGCAGTGATAGTGACAGTGACACGTGGCAGTATTATGCCATGTGTCATTTTCTTAGTCTCAATTTGGTCCCTTTATTTTAATTTGTCTCAATTTAGTCTCAATTTTTGTAAAAATGAGCAATTTTGTCCCTCTTCAAATTGAAACAAAAATTAATTTTATATAAATGTTATACAAATATTTTTATTAAATTTGATATTTTTATTCAAATTGATATTTTTATTATATAATTTTAACATAACTAAGTTTATTTAAAATTATGTTTCACATTTAACTTAACTTTACTTAAAATTGTTTTCAAATTTTAAATTTATATGTGTTTTATTGTTACATGAACTAGTTAATTTATGAATTTGTTCTATTAACATTATTTTTTATTAACAAATTTTAAACCATTTTAAATAAAGTTCAATGTAAAATATTAATTAAATGAACTTAATTTGGTTAAAAATATTTACTTGAAATATCAATTTTGATGGAAATATTTGTGTACATTTATATAGAAATTAAATTTGATTTCAATTTGGAGAGGGACAAAATTGCTAATTTTTACAAAAAAAATGGGACTAAATTGAGACAAATTAAAATAAAGGGACCAAATTGAGACTAAGGAAATGACACCTGACATAGTACTGACACGTGTCACTGTCACTACCACATCACTGCCACGTGGTACGATGACAACTTGACACGTGGCAATTTTTTTTATTTTTTAAAAAAATTCAAAAATCAAAAATAAAAATAAAAAAATAAAAAAAATTCAAAAAATCGAGAAATTGACACGTGACACTCCTTCTAACGGCGTCAACCTTGACTTAACGGAAATGACAATGTGAGACGTTTTAACAAAAAAGGGAACCAGTTTGAGACTTTTAAAAATTTGGATAGCATTTTGAAATTTTGACTCCAAAATAGGGACTAAAGACATAATTAAACCTTAAATTTATTATTCATATTGATGACTACCACAATGTACTTCAAATTTGACTATCTCTCATGTTCAAAACAACATTCATTTATAGGTTGGTCTAGGTTAATCGTATGAACATTTGACATCATTTACATTTGTTTACCAACTACAAACATTATAGTTATAACAACGCAACAACAAAGAGAGATAAATCAATATAATTTAATTAACTCACAAAAAGAAATATATAACTTTTATATCACATCATTTATTTTTTAAACACAGTTGTTTCATATTTTATCATACTTACTTATAAAAAGTCTATCAATTACATTTTCAACTTTAATTAAAATCTATCAAGTGAATTACTCGTAATTCAATAATTTTATGATGGTATTATACGGTTCTGGTTGTCTTAATACTTGAAAATGGATAGAACACTTGAATGCTTATCCAAAGTCTATAGAATTAGAAATTGGGTTAAGTCTTATAAGAATTTTTAATTTAATTTACAAATCTTGTAATATAGGAGATATTTTAGAAAAAAATAAAGGAGTTTATATTTTATTATTATTTTTGTAATTGAAATATTATCTTTTTATTTTGAAGATACATGATTTGTTACACATACTAAAGCATTTGGATGTTCTGACTTAAAGTATTGTTAACTTTGAATCAAAAAATTCACTCTCTATTTGTTCTCCGATTTCAAATACTCAGCCTTTTAAGGGAACAAATTGACACCCGATAAAGCTCGATCCTAACCACACTTGTTATTCAAATTTGTAACTGAGGAATACGAGAGACAATGCAAATCATCAAGGTGAAGACGTAAACGACAATGGTTTAACAATGCAACAAATTTTGCAAACCACTTAGGAGTTGAGGCCAGAAAAGGAGGACATGACATATCGAGGAGGCTCATGCTCAATTTGATACTACCCAAGCCAAACATGAGTCATTGTGTAAAGAAGAACAAGAGTCGCAACAAAGGATGGAGGATGTCTTTCGTGAAAAAGAACAATTGCAGAAAGCAAATGAGGAGTTGCAATAATGGATTCAAACCAGTGTAGAGATTGTGGGGGTCGAGGGTCAATCACACGAAAAGAGTTTGTTATTAAACAATGGTGGATCATTGAAGGAGTGGGGTGGCCATGGTCCCCCAAATTTTTTGAAATAGTTTAAGTTAAATATGTAATATATAATGACAATCGGTATGAATTAAATTAGATATCTCTTTATTTCCTTTTGTACTTATCACAACCAAAATTGTAATGAGACGACAAATAAAGAAATAAAATTTAAAAACAGAGTCTGAAGTCGCCATCATAGTTTATTAAAAAAACCATGGAAAAATTGAAAAGATAAGACAAAGTCTACAAATATCAGTATTTTGGGATCGTTAAAAAGATAAGATAAGGTCTACGAATATCAATATTTTGGGTCCAATTGTGTTAGCACCTCACCATGCACGTCCTAAGATGGTACATTTAATTAAATATGCACAAAGATTGACATTGCTCCTATGTATTTCTCTCCATAATGACACACACACACACACACACACACCATGCACGTCCTATGGTACATTTAATTAAATATGCACAAAGATTGACATTGCTCTTACATATTTCCCTCCATAATGACACAAACACACACACACACACACATTTATATAAAAAAATTAAAAATTAAAAATGAGTGTCATACGATATGAAATAACGTTTCTAAAGTAAAAATGTCAAAATTAGGTATTCAACACAAACGAGTACAATATTAAAACAAAATATAATGAAAATTATGAATAAATAAATTAAAAGAAAAAAATAAGATACATTCCAAACTTTTCAATTCGTCATCTTCTTTATCAATCTCACTCTTTTATTTCCTACATTACAACTACCTTCCTCCTTTTTTTTCTCTTATTTTTTTCTTATTTTTTTCTACCTTCTTCTCTAATTCTTTTTTCTCCCAAAAGAGGTAAATAAGACACATGTATGTGTGAGTGGTGAAGGAAAAGAAAGAGAAATGTAGAAAATCTTTTTGATTTTAATATTATCAAGAATATTGCTTCTAATTATCAGAATCATCTCATTTTCTAATTGAAAATTTATGATACAACACTTCACAAAAATCAAATCATAGCATAATATCGTGACATTGTCTCTAGTTATTATAAAAAAAATGTTGTTTCTAATTGAAATCATATATATATATATATTTTTTTCTAAAAGAAAGTGACAACGAGTGTAGAAAGCAAAGAGTGAATGTGAGGGATATGTATAAAATCTTTGGGATGTCATACTAAATGAAAAGGACATGATAATTAAAAAATAAATTGGGCTATTCCTTCTCTCTTATTTATTTTATCTTTATTTTTATTATTAATTTTATTATTTTATGTTTTTTTTTGCTAAAATTTTAAAGTTTGAAAATCTTTAAAGAATATTTATTTCACTTTTTTTATTTCACTTTTTTTATTTCATGTTAAAAAGAAAATTTTCTCATTTTTTTTCGAAAAAATTTATTCACGCCAACGAAATTGGGAGTTGACAACTGTCCTATTTACTTAAATTTTACTAGATAATAAAAAAATTTTGGATTTTGATATTATCATAATAAAAGATAAATAAATATAAAAAAACTATTTTCATTCGGGATAAACAGAAAACATAGATTTGACCATTCCTATCAAAAAGTTTTTGATGTGAACAAATAAAGACAAATCAGTGACCATTCCCATGAAAAGGCTCATATCAAATACAACTTAAAATTATTATTGATGCTCCTAACCATCAATATTTGAATAATTTATTAATCATGCTTGAATTATGTTAATCTTTGGCAAGAAGAGTAAAGTCAAAGATATTTTACCTGATTGATCATTTTTTCGTCTTATTTTAACTCTTTTTTTCCTACAACTACAACAAAAATATCATTTTTTACAATGAAAATTATCAAAACAAAATTGTGAAATAAAAAGAAAGATAAATTTATTGCCGACAATATACTTATTTACATTAAAAAAATAGCTAAAATTTTTAGTTATGATCCAATTAGTGATGAGTTGAAGAACATAAAAGAGCAAAGGGCAATCCCTTAGACATGTGTGATTTATTTTATAGTTACAATTATACTAAATTATGTACTATTTTTATTTTATTAATGTTAATAATTAAATATATAAATTGAGTATATTTTTTGGTTTCTTCAAACATGTTGGTCAATATCTACCGATGCTCTTGAGGTGTTCCTCAGGTTTCGGTTGAATGCAAAAGACTGAAAGAGAAGCTCCATAAACGAAGAGGCGAGGGCAATTTCGAACTCATTATGAATTCTAAATATTAATATGTTTCATATAATTATATTTTAACCAACTCATAGTAATATTTTATTTTAACAAAGTTAAATATTTAATAAAAATATTTATTTTGAACCAACTTAATTTTTTTTTATGATGCTTTATAAAAAATTATTTTATTTTAACCAACTTACATATTTATAATAATATTTTATTTTAACTAACTTAAATATTTTAGTGATATTTTATAAAAAATAATATTTATTCACTTTTTTATATTATTATGACTTTTCATATATAACAATTTTTTATTTTGAATTATAGATAAATTTATTTCTATAAACAATACCATTGTTATATGTATTTTGAGTTATAAATTTATATATGGTTCTAATTTTGCATCTATATTTAAAGATCAGTTTAAATTCGACATATCAACTCGGTTAGGAATAGGTTATCACCAACTAAATTCAAAAGCTCGACTTAAAACCGGTCATCATCAATAAATTTCAACTGGGAGCGGGTCATCGCTTGACTAAAAACAAGATAAATTCTAGTTCACTTGGGAATGGATCATCACCCAACTAAAATCAAGATAAATTTCAGCTCACTTGGGAGCGGGTCATCGCCCGACTAAAAACAAGATAAATTCTAGCTCAGCTAGGAGTGGGTCATCGCCCAACTAAAACCAAGATAAATTTCAATTCACTTAGGATAGGGTCATCGACTCACTAAAAATAAGACAAATTTCAGCTCACCTGGGAGCGAGTCATCACTCGACTAAATCCAACAATACTTTCGAAGGAAAACAACATTCCAACCTACTCGTTTGGAGTAAACTTTCCTAGCAAAATTGTCGAGGTAAAATAAATTAGACCATAAATTATTATGAACTAGAAACAAACGCGAAATTTAACAAAAAAGGGAGAAACTTACATAGAGATAACATGAGAGAAAGTGAAGCACTAGAGTGGAAACTAAAGTGGCTAACCGCAATAGATGACACCAAATTTAAAACTGACAAGACAAGAGAACCAATTAAAGCAAAATAAGTGAAAAAGTTTGGCAAGAAAGTATCTAAAAATTTCTTAATAGAAACTTTCAGCCTTTACGTCTCAAACACTTAAGCTCAAGTTTGGGACACTGATTGTATATCATTTCGATCGTGTGAGATTCTATCTGATACTCGAAAATGAATAGAACACCCAAAGATGGATCAAAAGTCTATAGGCCCAAGATCTAAATCTGTACACGTTGGGAAAAGGTTCATGTGGAGCCACTGAGAGGACCAAAAGGCCGAAGATATTCCTACCCAATAATCGTGGTACATGCCAATGCGTAATCCAAATATATTCTTAGAGCCTAAGGGGCCGAAGATACTCCAGCCCGATAATCCTGATATGCATCAACCCGAATATACTCTATCCAGGTTGCGTGATACACAGGCTTATCAGGGCAGGTAAATATCTGAAGACAAGAGAGGTCATAATAGCAAACTAAGAAATGAGTCTATATGTCCTTAGCACAAGGGCAGAGGATACCTCAGCAAAGTAAGCTGCCAAATGTACTAAGCACGTGCAGAAAGGAACCTTTACTATTGACAGGAATTAGACTAATTAAGCACAGTTAATAAGACATAATACATATTAAGCACTGTAACTCTCAGGCCCAATAGGTTTGGCCCATTAAAGTAGTATAAAAGGCACTGTTCAGGAGGTAAAACGACATGCTATTCTTTACTATGGTAGTCATTTATTACTCTGACACTGACTTGAGCGTCGGAGTGACTTCGCAGGCCCCCCGCCAGTAGAATCCTTCATCGGAAAAAGACACTCAGGTATCTGGGAGGAGACACTCAGGTATCTGGGAGGAGACACTCAGGCGCTTGGGAGGAGACATTCAGGCACGTGGGAGAAGACATTCAGGTTCCTGGACTTAGAACAGAAGTGAAGAGGGTTATCTGGGAGGAGACACTCAGGCGCTTGGGAGGAGACATTCAGGCACGTGGGAGAAGACATTCAGGTTCCTGGACTTAGAACAGAAGTGAAGAGGGTGGACGTGTGCATTACTAGATTCATTGGTCCCTATACAACTTTGTGTTTACCAGTACATTAGTACTTGGTAGGAACATTTGGCGCCCACCGTGGGGCCCGAGGCAAGTTGATGCACATGGTGTCCACGAGAAACATGACCAGCAACGGACAGGAGGCGCAAGTAGCAGAAAGCAGTCAGATGGCAATCATGCGAGCCATACAACAAGAGTTGGCAGAGCTCCGAGCCGAAAATGCTAGTATTAAACGGAAATTGGAAGGCAACAATGAAGAGGGTGAAAGGGAGCAACCACGTCCCAGTAAAACCCAAGTTACCTCTCAATCCCAACGCGCTGAGACCGTCGAGGAGAGCACACCAAACCCCCCAACTAGGGCAACCGCCAAAACTCTCGTGGTGCAGAAAAACGCGCGTAAGCACCCCTTTGTTGACGGAATAATGGAGACCCCCCTGCCTAGGGGATGGAAAACTTTGGTCATCGATAGGTACGATGGCACAACAGACCCTGATGAGCATATGCATGTGTACCTCACACAAGTTGGCTTATACTCCACCGAAGATGCCATTATGTGTAAGGTGTTCCCCACCTCTCTTAAGGGAGCAGCCCTTAGTTGGTTCACTCGCCTAGCGCCCTTCTCCATTGATTGTTTCGACGCTTTAACTGCTCAGTTCGAAACTCAATTTGCCACATCACGCCCGCATAACCTCACATCTCTAGCCCTAATAAATATGCGCCAAGAAAAAGGAGAGCCCCTCAGGGCATTCGTAGAACGCTTCGGGAAAACTGCTCTCAGCATAGACAATTTAAGCCTAGAGGTGGCTTTCCACCAGATGATCAATGGGCTAAGAAGCGGACCTTTCGCTGATAGCTTGTGCAAAAGGCCAGCGACCAGTATGGCAGAGCTAAGGCAAAGAGCGGCTAAATATATGCGGATGGAAGAGCTAAAGGACTTCAAGAACAAAGTTACCGTCGAGGACAACACCTCTAACAGAAAATTTGACGTAGGAATGCGTAAGGCCCCACAAAGGCCACCGACCCATTCTCGAACCCAGCGATTCACCAAGTATACTCCCCTGAATGCCTTGAGGTCAAGAGTACTAGAAGAGGCCTTGCACACTGACCTCTTGACTACTCCTAAAAGAGCAAGCACACCTCCAAATGCAGATACCACGCGGCAATGCAGATACCATGGAAATTTTGGCCACTCAACAGAGGAATGCGCAGCTCTGAAGGATAAGATTGAGGAACTCATTCAAGCTGGACATCTCCAGCGCTTTGTAGCCCGAGGCAACGGGGACAGAGCAGGAGACACAAGGAGATATGATGCTTACCATAAAGAGACCCTTAACCATAGAGAGTCTGGCTCTCATCACAGCTATCGAACATCAAATCGGCATGACCGTGAAGAAAGAAGGAATCAGCAGCAAGGCCCCAAGCCCCCCTTAAGAGGAACCATTAATACGATCGCTGGCGGATTTGCTGGAGGGGGATTTACCGCAATAGCTCGTAAGAAACATCTAAGAGTAGTGCAATCAGTCAATGCAGTGTCGGCACCCATCAGAAGAAACATGCCTCCTATCACCTTCACTAGCGATGACTTCAAAGCTATCGATCCTAAACAGGATGACCCCATGGTAATCACTGTGGAAATTGAAAATTTTGCGGTTAAAAAAGTCCTAATTGACCAAGGGAGTTCGGTAGATATATTATATGGGAAACTTTCAAGAAGCTGCAAATCCCGGAGCAACAAATGTCTCCTTTTGTAGATGAAATCGTTGGTTTCTCCGGTGAAAGGGTCCAAACGCGAGGGTACATAGACCTATATACTACCTTCGGTGAGGGCAAGGTCACCAAAACAATATCCATACGATACTTGGTCCTGGATGCAAATACCTCTTATAATATACTTCTTGGAAGACCCTCTTTGAACGCACTGGGAGCCATCGTCTCCACCCCGCATTTAGCTATGAAATTCCCATCTCTTACTGGTGACATAGTAACAATTCATGTGGATCAAAGGACAGCGCGCGAGTGCTACATAGCTAGTTTACGGATGCCAAACCCGCGTAAGCTACACTCGTCAAACAATATAGAGAAAATCACCTATGTGGATGGAACATCCATTCAAGAGTTAGACCCACGAATGGAAGATGAGGAGCGGGTTAAGCCGCTAGGGGGAACTGAGGTACTACCCCTTGATAATGGAAGGTTCTTGCAGATAGGAGCTACATTATGCGAATCAGAAAAATCAATGTTAGCAGCAATACTAGTACATAACAAGATATCATTCGCATGGACCACTGCCGACCTGCCAGGAATAGACCCGGACATGGCATGCCATAGACTCTCAACGTTCAAGGAGGCGAAGCCGGTGGCGCAAAGAAAAAGAAAGTTGGGAGAAGAAAAGAGAAAGGCTGCAAGGGAGGAGTCATCTAAGCTGCTACAGGCTGGGTTCATTCGGGAGGCACGATACACCACGTGGCTAGCAAATGTGGTCATTGTTAAAAAGCCCAACGGGAAATGGCGGATGTGCACAGATTATACAGACTTGAACAAGGCATGCCCAAAAGACGCGTACCCGCTACCTAATATTGATCGGTTAGTAGATGGTGCCGCTGGCCACCACATCCTAAGTTTCTTAGATGCCTTCTCAGGATATCACCAAATCCCAATGGACCCAAGGGACAAGTTAAAGACAGCCTTCATCACAGAAGAGGCAAACTATTACTATGAGGTCATGCCATTTGGCCTGAAAAACGCAGGAGCCACATACCAAAGGTTCATGGATCAAATTTTCAAGGGAATGATAGGCAGAAATCTTGAAGTATATGTTGATGACTTAGTAGTAAAATCCAATTCCATTGAGCAGCATGTTAAAGATCTCGCAGAGGTGTTCACCACGTTAAACAATTCAAATATGCGACTCAACCCAGAAAAATGTGTGTTTGGGGTTGATGGGGGAAGATTTCTCGGATTCATGTTGACAAACAGGGGAATCGAAGCCAACCCCGAGAAATGTGAAGCAATATCGAGTATGAGAAGCCCCAAAAACTTGAAGGAGGTGCAGCGATTGATGGGAAGACTAGCAGCCCTGAGCCGATTCATGCCAAAGCTTGCTGAGAAGGCTAAACCCATCCTAAAATTGCTGAAAAAAGCCACTCGGTTCCACTGGGACGAAGCATGCGAACAAAGCTTTGAAAGCATCAAACAATTCTTGACTTCACCCCCAATTCTGCAACGCCCAGATATTTCACTCCCATTGGTAGTTTATTTAGCTGCGACAGAAGACGCAGTAAGCGCTGCCATAGTGCAGGAGAAGGAGCGAAAGCAACAGCCAGTGTATTTTGTGAGTCGAACCCTACAGGATGCAGAAACACGGTACCAAACAGTAGAAAAGATGGCATTATCCCTACTCATGACAGCCCGCCGCTTAAGACCATACTTCCAGAATCATCGCATCATTGTGAGAACAGATCATCCTGTGCACAAGATTTTGAGGAAGCCAGACCTTGCAGGGAGAATGGCCGCATGGGCAATAGAACTCTCGGAATACGAGATTCATTACGAACCAAGGGGCCCCATAAAAGCACAATCACTTGCAGACTTTGCAACAGAATTACAAGATGTTAACATTCAAAATGTCTGGTGGACATTGCATGTTGATGGATCCTCTAATATACGAGGAGGGGGCGCAGGAATTGTACTCGAAGGACCAAATGACATAGTCCTGGAACAATCTCTACGATTCAAATTTAGAGTTTCTAATAACCAGGCGGAGTACGAGGCAATGGTGGCAGGATTGGCACTTGCCAAGGAAATGGGAGTAGCTAGAATTGTATGCCACACCGATTCAAAACTCACAGTGGGACACTTAACTGGAGAGTTCCAAGTCAAGGATCCCCTCTTACTCCAATACTATCACATAGTCAGAAACATGTTGCAAGGGTTCGAGGAGCACAAAGTTGAGCACGTCCCTAGAGCATGCAATGTCAGAGCAGATATCCTGTCAAAATTAGCTAGCACCAAGAGCAAAGGAAAATACAAGGCGATCCTCCAAAAAGAGGTAATAGCTCCCTCCACCAACATACCAGAATGTCACGAGGTCGAAATATCTTCGGATTGGAGAACACCCATCGTCCGCTTCTTGAGAACCGGAAACAAACCAGAGCCCCTGGAGAAGGACTGGGAAAGAAAAATAGCGAGATACACCTTGGTGGGGGACGAGTTATTCAGGCGAGGATTTACCTCCCCCCTACTAAAATGTATCGACATGGAGCAGGCCGAGTATGTTATGCGTGAGTTACACCAAGGCATATATGGATATCACTCTGGAGCAAGAACGATGTCGGCAAGGATATTAAGGGCAGGGTACTATTGGCCCACAATGGTAGCAGATGTTTCCAAGTTTGTCAAGCGATGTATACCCTGTAAAAAACACGGGAACATATCCCATGTCAAGCAGGAGGAGATACACAACATATCCTCACCTTGGCCGTTCGCCAAGTGGGGAATGGATATCGTCGACCCATTCACGCCTGGAAAGGGACAAGTAAAGTTCTTGCTGGTAGCTGTCGATTACTTTACTAAATGGGTGGAGGCAGAGCCGCTGGCAACAATCACGGCGCAACAGGTGCAAAAATTTGTATGGAAAAGCATTGTCTGTCGCTTTGGAATCCCACATACTATAATCACAGATAATGGCAACCAATTCACAGATACTGGACTCAAAGAATTCTACCAGGGACTGCACATCAAACACGTAACAAGTTCAGTAGAGCACCCGCAGGGTAATGGCCAGGCGGAAGCAGCTAATAAGGTCATTCTACAAGAACTAAAGAAAAGGCTAGACCAGGCCAAGGGACTTTGGCCTGAGCAGTTATTAGAAGTGTTATAGGCATACCGCTGCACACCCCAATCCGCAACAAAGGAAACTCCTTATAGCCTTACATATGGGACAGACGCAATGATACCAGTTGAAATGGGAGAACCCTCCCTGCGTCAACAGAAATATGAAGAAACGACCAATTCTCAATGCCTGGCAAACAATCTAGACCTTCTGACAGAACATCAGGATCAAGCCAAAATTCAAGAGGTCGCCGCCAAATTGAGAATGGCAAGAAGGTATAACTCCAAGGTCAAGCCCAGAAAATTTCACCCAGGAGATCTAGTATGGCGAATGAATAGCAATGCCAGGAAGGTCGAGGGAAAGTTTTCAGCTAATTGGGAAGGTCCATTCCGCGTCCTCACAGACGAAAGCAAAGGAGCATACAGGCTGCAACAATTATCAGGAACACCAGTCCCTAGGACTTGGAATGTAACACATTTAAAATTTTATTACAGCTAACCTTGTAACTTAGGGTACTCTTTCCTACTCCGGTCTTTTTCCCTAAGGAGGGTTATGGCCGGAAAGGTTTTAATGAGGCCCAATATCAATGAAACAGGTGCACGCACATCTATGTTTAGTCCTATCACAAGGTTCTTAAAAAAGCAAAGTCCCTGTTGACATTACTTGTCAGCCAAGGTTGACAACCTGTCCTTACCAGGACATCCAACATTCATTATAAGTCCCTGTTAACATCACTTGTTAACTAAGGTTGACATCCTATAAGTCCCTGTTGGCAATTGCAAACCAACTAAGGTCGACTACTTAAAATCAATCTCCCGACGCATCCAACAGCAAATCGATATCACTACGCACGCAGCAAACGCTAAAACAGCTACAACATACAAACACAGTAGGGGAGCGCATACCATCAAAATTGTTTCAACTCACAGAAACAGGTAATGTCAGCATTCGCATAATATAGGTAAAACCGCACTTAAAACAAAAATCATATGATGTCAATATTACAATCACAAAACATCGCAAAGGACATGCATAAGCAGTCTTAGCGTGCAAAAAATATACATCCCAAGATATAGCTATCACTGCTCATCGCGAGTACCAGCATCAGTATCATCCTTTCCCCCCTCCGCAGCCTCAGTAGAAGGAGTAGATGGCATGTCTTCGGATTGATTGGGAATGGGAGGTATGTCCTCGATGCGCACCAAAGACTTCTGATATACGTCTTTCCCCACATCAAAGTGATCATCGTCCAATGGAATCTCAAAAAGCAGAGCGGCTTGGCGCAAGGCTTTCCTAAAGCCAAGTTCGTGCTCCTCCACTACGCTCTCTCGCAGCTCCCATACTTCCTTGTCCAAGTCGGCATTTGCAGTCTTCATTTCGGTAAGAGCACGTTTCAGCGCAGACACCTCCTCGACAGTCTTCTTCACTTTCTCTTCAGCCTCCAAACAACGATTGCGCCAAGATTTTCTATCACTGGTGGCCTGCTGCAGCTGCTTTTGACAGTCACCCAACTCCCCTGAGAATTTCTCTTTCTCAGAATTGGCAGCTCGCAGTTGCTTCTTCAGCAAAGCTACCTCGGCCTCCAGATCCTCTGTCTCGCCCACTTTGATCAGTTCATGGCCGATATGTCTTCCAATCACCAAAGCTCGAGATTGATATTCTGCGAAAGCCTTCATTAAAGTTGGCACGGGAGTCTCCGTAATCAGGTTAGCCTCCTCTTGGGATATGGTGATGCTCATTCCATCATAAATTTGCATCTCCGACCCCATCAAGCGTTGATAAGAGGCATCTTCGGACACACGGCTGCGCTTAGGAGAGGAAAGGCGTGATGAACCTCCATCTTTAGGAGTAGTCTTCTTTCTTTTCTTCTCCGCTACTGGAGGAGGCCGAGGACTACTAGTACCTGCCCCAATTTTAGATTGGATCGCAGCACTCGTCCCTGCCATCGGATCCCCGCTTTTCTTACGTTCATTCAACTTTTCACGAAGCAAAAAAAAACGACTCTTCTGCCCCACACCAACACCCTCATGAGATGCCATTAGCGCTGGTACAAACAAACACAAAGTAAGAAAGGTTAACGTATAGCACACCACAAGCAAAATTTGCACATACCCAACATATCCCCACGGGGACGAGGAGAGTTCAATATGGCCACAATACGCTTCGTAGGAAGTCGTCGAGGAAGAGAGTCAAGCAAGTTAAGAACTTCGCAGTCCTCGGCTGACATCATAGTCCGGGGCCACTCATCATAGTGTAATGGATTACGCGTCCAGTAAAACGGGAATTTAGAGGTATCGCCATCAAAGAAATAGGAACGGCCAGCGGGGTTGACTACGACCCTAAAGAACGTGTTCTTATAATTTTTAAAGGAAGACGAGTATGGGGCGAGCAGACCTATCCTAGGCTGACCAAATAAAGACAACCACTTCACAGGTTCCTTAGGCCGAGTACTGTAATAATGTAGGAAGACAGCTGGAGATGGTTTTAACCCCAAGATTCGACATAGAAACCTAAAAGCTTGTAAAGCAGCCCATGCATTAGGGTGCAATTGTGAGGGGGCCACATTTAAGGTCCGCAAGACCCCAACAGTGATTTCATCGAATGGTAATCGGACGTGTAAATTAGTAAACAACACAGAGTACATATAAAAGAACTCATCAGGGTAACCTTCTCGCCCATGACAAGCATTATCTACGCGGCCGACTCGGTCTAAGGATACAGCCTCATCAGGACTATCCTCATCTAATATCGCATATGCCTCGGCAAATCTGCGAATGGAGGAAGACCACTTGTACTTCGAGAAATACTCACGCACAACACTGTCAACCCACTCATAGCCGGAGCGAAGGGGAACGTCTGACAAACTCTCCTCATCAGACGAGGTGCTACTGTTAGAGGGGTGGGCCGAGGATGGACTTACCCGATCTGCGTGAACCCTAGGGGCTGACTTATCAGACAATGAAGACAAGGACATACCTGCTAAGATTTGCGAAACCAGCGAGACGTCCCAGGAGGAAAAAGGGAATTAAGGAGGGCCCCAAAAAGTAATTTGCCCTATTTATAGCGAGATCATGCGAACAGTAGAACGCGTTTCACCCGTTGGATAGAAATGATCTAACGGTTATCATGTCGTGTCTGTCACAATTCCCTAGGCGCGGTCACATCAATCCCAAGCCCAAGCCCACTTAATAGGCGCGAAACCTTTACACTTCTCAATATGCGATGACGTCAAAAACCACATATCTCGGCACGCGCAAAACAAAGAGAAATAATGTAGGAAACTGAAGTCACCTCTGCACAAGTTCTACCACTGTTAAGAGTTATCAACTACGTAAGTCTCAACTCTTGGGGGACTAGTGTACACGTTGGGAAAAGGTTCATGTGGAGCCACTGAGAGGACCAAAAGGCCGAAGATATTCCAACCCAGTAATCGTGGTACATGCCAATGCGTAATCCAAATATATTCTTAGAGCCTAAGGGGCCGAAGATACTCCAGCCCGATAATCCTGATATGCATCAACCCGAATATACTCTATCCAGGTTGCGTGATACACAGGCTTATCAGGGCAGGTAAATATCTGAAGACAAGAGAGGTCATAATAGCAAACTAAGAAATGAGTCTATATGTCCTTAGCACAAGGGCAGAGGATACCTCAGCAAAGTAAGCTGCCAAATGTACTAAGCACGTGCAGAAAGGAACCTTTACTATTGACAGGAATTAGACTAATTAAGCACAGTTAATAAGACATAATACATATTAAGCACTGTAACTCTCAGGCCCAATAGGTTTGGCCCATTAAAGTAGTATAAAAGGCACTGTTCAGGAGGTAAAACGACATGCTATTCTTTACTATGGTAGTCATTTATTACTCTGACACTGACTTGAGCGTCGGAGTGACTTCGCAGGCCCCCCGCCAGTAGAATCCTTCATCGGAAGAAGACACTCAGGTATCTGGGAGAAGACACTCAGGTATCTGGGAGGAGACACTCAGGCGCTTGGGAGGAGACATTCAGGCACGTGGGAGAAGACATTCAGGTTCCTGGACTTAGAACAGAAGGGGGTGGACGTGTGCATTACTAGATTCATTGGTCCCTATACAACTTTGTGTTTACCAGTACATTAGTACTTGGTAGGAACAAAATCTTATAAGAAGTTTTGATTTAACTAAAAAATCTTGTAATCTAGAAGATATTTTAACAAAAAAATATATTTTATTATTATTTTTGTATTTTGTAACTGAAATATTATTTTCTTATTTCAAAAATAAATGATTTGTAACCACTTTATATATAAATAAAAAAACACATAGGAGAAACCACTTGAATCTTTTGATTTAAAATATTGAATAAAATTATTCACTTTTTATATTTATATTTGTTTCTCGGTCTAAGACACTCAACTTTTGATCGGAAATATTATTAAACACTTCTACCACATTTTTCTTACCAGCTAAACACTTCTATCACATATTAACATCTAACTCTATATTAGAATATAGAATATGTTAGCTCAAAAGAAACTTGTACGTAACTTCACGCACTTTGTATAACAAGCATTAGTGTTGACTTCTCTCTCAAATATCTTTATCTGTGTGTGACTTTAAAATTGGTAAATCTTGGATACCAAATCTTTTTGAAGATCTGAGAAAGTTTCATACCACTATAATAAATTCAGTAAATTTAGTTCTATATTTTGAGTCTGGTCATCTAATACCACCTTATATTAAGAGATCATGTATCCTGAGAAAACTTTTAGTATGTGATATCATCACCGAATATTTAGGAAATGTGTATGAAAAAAACATTCAATTTGTGATATTTAAGGCTTCATTGCCATATATTTTATTTGAGGTAGAGAGAGTAAATCCTCTCAATAAATTTCCAACCTAATTTTAAAGGTAAATTACCAATCACATGCGAACCAACTTAGTAAAATAAGGTGATATTTTATTTACTGCACCTGAATTAACCGTAACATTTGGGACAGCCTGACAAGACAACAATGGTATATGTTGGAGCAGTGATTTAGAATTGTTTTTGTCTTAATGTTAAAATTTGAGGGATAGAGGGAGAGAGAAAAGTGAAAGTGAAATAGAGAAGAAGAAGGTGGGTGCATGGAGTAAGGAAATTGGAACATGTGAATATTCCACGATACGTAGGAGGATGGAATAAAAAAGAAAAAAAGTGGGAGAAAGAAGGGAAGCACGCTGTCCGCGTGGGCAACGGTGGAGCGCGGCAAGCTCAGAATTTCTATAAAAAACCTTCTAAACTCTCGCTCTTCCTTTCAACTCCAATTCCATTTCTAGCACTCTCGCTCTTCGTTTTCTCCTCTTTCCCTTCAACTTCTTCCACCATCCACCAGCTTCTGGGTTTCACATTTTCCCTCTGCATCTGCATTTTCTCCATCACTTCCACTCCCAAAATGGACGTTCGCCGCCGATTCCTTCCCGCTTCCGGTGACCGCGTCAAAACCCAGAAGCTCAATAACAACGATACCCTCAATAACTCCCACGCGCCATCGCAAACGCTCCTCCCTCTCTACCTCACCAACGCCCTCTTCTTCGGTGTATTCTTCTCCGTTGCCTACTTCCTACTCCACCGTTGGCGCGACAAGATCCGCACTGCCACTCCCCTCCATGCTGTCACTCCCACCGAAACAGCCGCCATAGTCTCCCTCGTCGCCTCTGCCGTCTACCTCCTCGGCTTCTTCGGCTTCGCCTCCCGCGCCTCCCTCGACGAGCTCTCCGATGAGGAGACCATCCTCCGCGAAGACTCTCGCGCCCCTGGCCCCTGCCCCGCCGCGCTCCTCGACTCCCCGAAAAAACAAAATCAAATCCCTCTCCCACTCTCCACATCCGTCGACAAATCAATGGAGTTATCAAATCCTCCACCGCTAAAAGCTGTTGACGAGGCAGCACAAGCACCGGCACCATCACCGATTTCGTTGTCTCCCGAGGACAAGGAGGTCGTGGAGGCAGTGGTGTCGGGGTCAGTCCCGTCGTACGCGTTGGAGTCGCGCCTCGGCGATTGCGGTCGGGCAGCTTCGATCCGGCGTGAGGCGGTGCAGAGGCTGACGGGTCGGTCGCTGGAGGGTTTACCTGTGCAGGGGTTCGACTACGAGTCGATATTGGGGCAGTGCTGCGAGATGCCGATAGGGTTCGTGCAGATTCCCGTTGGAGTGGCGGGGCCGTTGTTGTTGGATGGGAAGGAATACACTGTGCCTATGGCCACCACTGAAGGGTGTCTGGTTGCCAGCACCAACAGAGGGTGCAAAGCTATTTACGTCTCTGGTGGTGCTTCCTCTGTGCTTCTCAGAGATGGCATGACCAGAGCACCCGTTGTGAGCTTGCCCTCTGCTCAGCGCGCTGCGCAGTTGAAGTTCTTCTTGGAGGATCCTCTCAACTACGATTCCCTTTCTGTCGTTTTCAACAAGTACTCTCTTCTTCTATCTCTTTCTCCTTCGCTTTTTTTCTTTCTTTTCCAAGTTTCTTCTTTATGTTCCGATTGCGACGCTTTACATTGCTATTTCCGAAACCACGGCCCAATGTCTCTTGCACGAATGCGTTTGACCATCAATGATTGCCATGTGCTTGAGGATGTCTCTCAAACGTCATATGCGAGATGTTAGTGTTTATAATCTTACGCCTTTATATTTCGTTGAAAGTTCCTTTTTCTTTTGTTTTTTTATCCGTTTTGTTTTATGGTTTGCTACCAAAGTTTTACTCTCACGTGTGAAAATTAGGAAAAGTTAGTAAGCAAAGGAACATTTCTTTCTATTTTTCCGCAATTTGAGGAACATATATTTTTTCGTTAATCGACCGGATCCAATTTTAGTTGTTTTCACAACGAGATAAATTGGAATACCACTGTGAATGGTTTTGTTGATGGGTATATCTGGGAGTGCTTTTGTAAGGCTTGTTTTGATTATTGTAAGAAACGGGACCCATATTATCTAAAAAAATGTATACAACAATTGACTGAATCCAAGCGAGGAATTGGTAGTTTTGGCTGTAGTATGTTACGGTTATTTTTTTTTGTTTTATTTGTTTATGTTGATCGATCGAAGTGATAGGAATTCCTGTGGATGTGTCATCATCGCTTTTTGTCTTCTAGAACTATTGCAAGCCATCATTACTGCGGGTTTGTTATAATGAATGATGAGTAATATGTAATGGATATATGCGCAGGTCAAGCAGATTTGCGAGGTTGCAGAGTATTCAGTGTGCTATTGCGGGCAAGAATCTGTACATGAGATTCCGATGCAGCACTGGTGATGCCATGGGGATGAACATGGTGTCTAAAGGTGTTCAAAATGTCCTTGATTTTCTTCAGACAGACTTCCCTGACATGGATGTTATTGGAATCTCTGGTAAACATGATCTTCTTTATGTGTTTTTACTGCACTTTCCTTTGCCATGTTTGAAGGCAGTAGCTGAAATTTTGCTTTGGTCCAGGAAATTTCTGTTCGGACAAGAAAGCAGCAGCTGTGAACTGGATTGAAGGACGTGGGAAGTCCGTGGTGTGTGAGGCTATAATCAAGGAGGAGGTGGTCAATAAGGTGTTGAAGAGCAGTGTAGAGGCCCTAGTTGAGCTTAACATGCTTAAAAACCTTACTGGCTCAGCCGTGGCTGGTGCTCTTGGTGGCTTCAATGCACATGCTAGCAATATCGTGTCTGCCATCTACATTGCCACTGGTCAGGATCCTGCCCAGAATGTGGAGAGTTCTCACTGCATCACCATGATGGAAGCTGTCAATGGTGGCAAAGACCTTCACGTTTCTGTGACCATGCCCTCAATTGAGGTACAACCATTCTCTCATCTTTTAGACCCTCTTTGATTCTTAAGATGGAAAAACGATAATTTAATGCACGTGGAAAGAAATGAATAGAAAATATAGTAAATGAATAGGGTAGGTGGACTCAGACCACCTCAGTTTGTATATTTTACGAAAGAATACAGTTTTTTGTAGCGGGATATTAGTATCTTTATAGATAGATGCATTTGGTGGTGGGTGGTCCCATTACACATATAAAGCATGCGATGCACGTTTTTGTATTGGCCTATGATTCAGGCCGGCCAAGTGGTGGCGTCCTTTACCTTGCTCTTTGATTCCTAAAAGAATATATCATCAAAATCCAAGATTCACTGTCATTGTTTTATGTTTGGCTTTTGTTTTAATCTCCTTAGACATATTTCTTTGGGAATGAGTTAAAACTTTTTTGTTGTGGTTGTCAGGTTGGTACTGTAGGAGGGGGCACACAACTGGCATCTCAGTCTGCATGTCTTAATTTACTTGGTGTGAAGGGTGCGAGTAAAGAATGTCCTGGTGCAAATTCTAGGTTACTGGCCACCATTGTAGCCGGTTCAGTCCTAGCGGGGGAGCTATCACTCATGTCGGCAATTGCAGCTGGACAACTTGTTAAGAGTCATATGAAATACAACAGATCTAACAGGGATATGTCTAAAATTCTCCCATAAGCTCCCCACGTTACAATTCACGTGTCTTAAGTCACTAATAAGCAAACCATCACATAAAGACAAAAGTGATGGTTGGCATCTTCCACCGGTGAATCCAGCTCCCCAAAAGCGTCTATGGTTGCCATTCATTGAATATTTGGTTGGTGCGAGTGTTACGGAGATTGTACAGAGGGAGTTGGATCAGAGGGTGGAGGAAAACAAGAGCCATACTTTTGGGATTAGAGTTCTATTTGTTTTCCAAAAAGAAATCATTTGTGTCGTGTGCTGTTCTTCTACTGCTTTAGATGATATGGTACTTTAGTCTGCAGTGTTTTGATGTGTTGTAAGATCCATGTGGTTAATTTGTAATTTTAGCAAGAACAGAGATGATGTAGAGATGTTTATAGTAATAGTCAGTGGTTGTTCAAGGTTTATTGGTTCTGTTGGGTGGTATATATGTTTTGTGGATCTTGTAATACTTGAAAAACATCTAAGAGTATCAGCAGCAATCCAAAACAACGATGTTCTTCCTAATATTCCTAATAAGCATGCTGGCCCAGCCCCACTCTTTTTTTTTTAAATATAATTACTGATTTGGTATACTAACTTTTTGGTTAAGTTCAATTTGATATCCAAATTTTTGGTTTATTTAATTTAATCCTCTCAAAAAAGGCTAAAATAACATCTTTCATCAATTCTTTTAAAAAAAAATTCAAAAAATTTTAAAACTGTCACGTGTCAGTTTATCATCGTGTCATGTGGCAGTTTACAATCATGACACGTGGCAGTGGTAATAGTTATTTTCAATTTAGTATCTCAATTTAAATTTTTGGTTCAATTTAGTACCCAATTTTTTAAAATGATCAAATTTCGTCCTTTCCAATTTGAGATCAAATTAGTAAATAAGCTTAATTACAACGTATATATATGTATATATATATATATACATATATATATATATATACATATGTATATATATATATATATATATATATATATATATATATATATATATATATATATATATATATATATATATATATATATATATATATATATATATATATATGTATATATATATATATATATATGTTATAATAACTTTTTTTAATATATACATCAAATCATTTCACCTAAATACTTAAATTATTTTATTTTTTACATTTTAACATTTATAATTTTTTACACATGAAATTTTTTTCACTTGTATAAAATAAAATATTTTAACATGTATATATAAGTTATAATTAAACTTAGTTACTAATTTGGTCTCAATTTGGAAAGGACAAAATTTGATTATTTTAAAAACTTAGGGTACTAAATTGAATCAAAAAGTTAAATTGAGGTACTAAATTGAGAACAACTATTACCACTACCACGTGTCATGATTGTAAGTTGCCACGTGGCACGATAATAAACTGACACATGGCAATTTTAAAATTTTTTGAAAAAAAAAATTTTGAAAAAAATTTAAAAATAAAAACTTATTTTTTTAAAAAAAATTAAAAAATTAAAATTTTTGTAGTTTGACACGTGTCCTGTACGAATTAACTTCAACGGAAATAACTCTTTAGATAATTGGGGTATTAAATTGAACAAATCAATGTTTGGATACCAAATTAAATTTAATCAAAAAGTTTTAGTACCAAATCAGTAATTATATTTTTTTTTATAAATAATATGACATTTTTTTTATCAAATTATAGTTATAATGTGGATCTTTCTTCGCACCTACTTTCCTTCTGCAACGGAACATATATGAGAAAAAAACTTCGAACATAAAAGTTTGACAAAAATTAATTGATATTAGGTTTCAAGTCCCTTACATGGGATCAAAAGTTCATCACTTAATCAAAAGGGTATACTTAGTAATCAGAGCCTATTTTATTTATTTATTTTTTATTTAAGAATTTAGAATGTCTCCCTTCTGTCCAAGCTGGAGGTGATTCAATATCTCATTTTTAATTGAATATTTTTTAATTTTTTTTTCTATTGAATATTTTAATTTTAATTTTTATTTTTTAATTGAAATTTTATTTTTTAAATTTTTCATTAATTTGGATATGTGATTGTTATCATACCCATATATTGTTTTGTCTCTACATATTAAAAAAATAATATTTTTAATTAAACAATAAGATAAAGAAAAAAATAATTATGTTAATTAAAAATAATACAGACAGCAAAGGATTGTAATCATCATTTACAAGGACAGTAAAACGTTGTTAAAGGTGATAGCATACAAGTTATCGAAAATTATAATTATTATCGTATTTAATAAATGTTCAATTAAAACAATAAAATCAATTATTAAATATTAGCTATGTTATTTAAAGGAACAAATTCAAAGTTTCAATACTCTAGTTTTGATGATGTTTTAAGAGAAAAAAAAATCATATGTAATAGTGTCATAGTTAGGATTATTGCGTGATTAAGTCTAGAGATGTTGTGAGCCAAACTAGATATCTTAATACTATATTAATCACAACAAAATTGATTAGAAGTATCTTTGACACAAAAAGAATACTAAATTTTGAAAAAATTGTCATATTAATCAATTAAAGATACTAATGTAATTAATTATGGTAAGTCTAATCAATGAGCATTGAACTCAGTATCAAATTAATTGCGACAAAAAACAGTTTAAAAATCCAATGTGTCTCTGAATTGAAGAACCCTAATTTTCATGATTTTGAAAGTGTGAAAGAGAGATTAGAGAGTTCTTGGAGTGTTCTTTAGTGAGCACTAATCAACTTCAACTTCTTCATCAAGATTTATTCAAGATTGATTGGTGGAAGGATGTTCTTGCTTGGCTTAGGATGATTATGTAAATTCAGCTTGATTTACAACTTGTTCCATAGCTTTTATTAATTAATTTTCAATTTTGTGTCATTGTGCAGGTGATATTCTTGATGCAATTGTGTGTAGCATTACATTAGGAAGTAATTCTTGCTAGGGTTTTTAAGGTCTTGATATCTTAAGGTTTAAAATTATTGAGGAGCACATGCAATTTTTGTAAAACTCTTTGACATAGTAAAAATTTTCTAGTTTGGTTTACTAAAAGAAAACTGGATATAGATTCGTGTTGAATCAAACCGTATAAAATCAATTATCTCTTGTCTCTTTCCTTATCCTCTTTGCTTATTTTCATGTCTTTGAAGACTCATAAACTAAGCATCTCATCCATTCTTCACTAATTGATTAAAAAATATTTTGAAAGACATTCTTAAATTAAAAAGGTATAATTTTTTGTACAATCAATTCATCCCTCTTGCTTGTACTTGATCTCATCCACGGTAGCAATCTATAATATTATTTTATATTAATTATAAAATTTATAACATGTATTGAAAAAAAATTAATGATAAATATTCAATTAAAAAAATGAAAAATTTGATTACATAATAATCTGAAAATTTTAAATTTATAAGAGACTCGAAACTTTCTTAAATTTTATTTAATTATGTATTTTCTTTTAATTTTTATTTATAATTGTTAAATTTTAGTTGGTCATTATCATTTTAAATAAAATTAATTTTATTAAATTTTATTTTCATTTTTTCTTAAAAAATATTTCGTAAAATGAGATTATAAATAAATTTCTTAATTGTAAAAGTGTTTAAGTCGAAAAGAGTAAAGGGGAGTGATTATTAGAGACTCAACTCAAACACGAAGCTAACTCATTTTTATTTCAAAATTTAATAAGGTTATTTAAATGGAAAACAAGAAAATTAGCTGTTTAAAATTGACCATTTTAAGCTTTTTGCATAAAATTAGATTAGAAAAAGAGAGTATCAAATATCATTTTAGTTTCTTTATTATAATTAATTGTTTTTTAACGTTATGATTAGGTTAAGTCAACGTAAATGTAAGATCCACTTTTGTTTTAAGTGAATGGGCTTAACTTTGATGAGTAAGGGCCCATAGTTAGTCTACCTTAGTACTCCAGAAGTCTTCCCAGTCATTCATTCTCATTTTGTCTCATTTTTTTAGAAATAGTTTCCCCTCTTGCTTATATTATAGTTCTGAAGCAAAAGTTCTGCTAGGACATAAGTTTCTTCCTCTCCCGAGCTAGTAGAAACATGCTTCTTCCATATAAGTTAAGTTTGATCTTTTGTTTATTTTCTTTTCCAGCTCAGCTGCCTTGGTTCTGTCTTGGGTTTGTCACTAGAGACTTATTCCCACCCTTATGTTCGTACTTTACAGCTCTTTAGTTCGCCTTGTGAGTTGTGGTGCTCTTCTTGGAGTGTATGCGTTGATTGGATAACATATTGCCAGGTAAGGGAAGCTAGAGTTTTTACGTTTTCTTGAAGTATCTTGTATGTTTTGGCTCTGTTTTATGTTTAAGATGCATGTTTGATGACTATGATTGTATAAGAATGAAGCTGGTTGTGGTTTGTGTTGATTTTCTGGTTTGCATGCGTGAGCAGGAGAGAACCCTGTTGTTTTCGTCCAAGCGAGTCACTCTTGCCTAAGCGAAAATAGCAAAAACTCACCCTAGTTTCTGCTTGAGTTGTCGCTCAGGCGACGAGCTTATGCTTTAAGCGATGAGTAATCTCGCTCAGGCGAGAAGGTCTCGCTTAAGCGTGAGAACTCGCAAAAACCTATCGTGCTCCTTGTTTGCAATCTAGCCTAAGCAAGATCTTTTAGCTTGAGCGAGAAACTCCTATCACCTGAGCGAGAGCTCTCTAACTTGAGCGAGATTGACAGTATAATTACCTTAATTACTTGGTTGCTCCCATGATTGATTTGTTTACCCTTTTTAAAAGCATGAAGTATGATGGCAATGTTTTATGCAATGTGTTTGTGTTTTCTTTAGTTTTTGTTGTTTGGGATTTTGGGTTTTTGCACGTTGAAATCAGTGAAAATCTGACAGTTTAGCTTAAACGATAACTTTTAACTTAAATGAAACCAGTCTAATTTAAGCGAGAATTTTTAGCTTAAGCGAGATCAGTCTAGCTTAAGCGAGAATTTCTAGCTTAAGCGATATCAATATGGTGTGAGAACATGGATGTGGCATGAGTTAGACATAATTCCTTGAATCTCTTGGTGAGATTTCATGATGGTGTTGTAGTGTATATAATTAGATAAGGATTCAAGCAATGTTGCATCCTGAAACTCTAAAAAATCAATTAGTTTCACATAGAGCGTACTGATTCAAGTGGTAAGAGTAGCCGGAGACCCTAGTCTCACATTGGGTTTTTGCACGTTGAAATCAGTGAAAATCTGTCAATTTAGCTTAAACGATAAATTTTAACTTAAGTGAAACCAATCTAGTTTAAGCGAGAATTTTTAGCTTAAGCGAGATCAGTCTAGCTTAAGCGAGAATTTCTAGCTTAAGCGATATCAATATGGTGTGAGAACATGGATGTGGCATGAGTTAGACATAATTCCTTGAATCTCTTGGTGAGATTTCATGATGGTGTTGTAGTGTATATAATTAGATAAGGATTCAAGCAATGTTGCATCCTGAAACTCTAAAAAATCAATTAGTCTCACATAGAGCGTACTGATTCAAGTGGTAAGAGTAGCCGGAGACCCTAGTCTTTGGCAGGATAATGACCACCTAGATGATTGAATGTTAACCTTGTGCATGGTAGGGTAAAACCCATTAGCAATGGCTTTGCAGAGCAGTAGAGGCCACCACAAGTGCAAACATCCGGTGAATCCGATCCGATCTCTTTATATGTATCCAAATAATTGAGTTTAAAAGTCTTGCATTGTTTGCCTTCACATGCTTGTGTGCTTACTGAATTGCATGTTTATAATTTGTTTAATAAACTGTTTGCTCCTGGATATGTTAAAAAATTATTTGTCTCTAGCTTACCCTTTTTTTCTGTGTTTGTGTTCTCTGTTTGCCTTTTCCCTTTTTGCAATGATCACGTTGGTGTGAGCAGATATAGAGATACTATATGTGAATTGAAGGCAAAATATATACTATTTTGAGTGGATCCGACAGTTTTTTTCTTTTCTCTTTTTTCATCTTTCTCTTCTACAAATAAATGATACAAAATTGGTATTTCAATCCTTTTCCCTTATTTCTACTTATATCTACTCGGTAATAATTTCTCTTCTATTCCATGGCAATTTAAGGAAAAAGCACCATAAAAACAATGCTTTATTTCTCTTCTCAACAAATAAATGACAGAAATTTGATATTCCAATTCATTCTTTGGTAAGAACAAACAGAAGGTAAAGCTTGCGTATAAACGCTTAAATGTAAGGTTTTATTATATTTATCATGAAGTCACAACATACAAGCAATAGCTTAGAAAATCATGTTAGTCTGCTTGTCTCTGCAATCAATTGATGAGTATCATATACAGATAAAGATGTCAACTTATCTGGAGAAAGAAAACCTTCACTTTCTGAACTTTAGCAACAATGTTAAATACTCCAACCATCCTGCAAACCTATCTCTTGCAGGTAATGTTCTGCATCCAACGCTGCCATACACCCTGCATCAATAATATCATTTCCATTATCCTTTCGCAGAGTATAACTTTTGCTGCATTATATCTGATTCTGATTGTGTTACACGCATATTGTAATTGTTGACAATTTTTACGTTCTATGACCACAAACACAGTCAAAACCATAAACAGTTGAATCACTTTTATGACACTTGTAGTTCAAAAAATTCAAATATAAAGGTGAAATCATTAGCTGATACCAAATTCTTACCCCCTTCAATTTTTTTTTTCTATCAGAACAGGACAATGACTAAAATCCCAAATTGAGCTCATAACCAAATACAAGTCAACGACTACTCAAATTTAAGCTTCAGTCCTTTTGTCCAAATAATAAGCGTACTCTTTCTGTAACTTATTTTAAATCAGTATTCGGTCTTATTTCATGTACTAATTCCCAAATCAGAAATGGAAGAAAATAAAACGCAAGAATTTATTTATAATCACTATGACTTCAAAGTTCTAGCAGAACATTGTTGATACAAATACTATTATTATCATATAGTCTACATAACTGAAGTGAAGGTGAGCATACTAAAGACTATATCGTACACCTAAACTCTCAGGCCTCTCTATTACCGAGTCTCTCTAATAAGTAACAAAAGGTGGGAAACTGTGGATTACTAGAAGGTGGGGGACACTGAATAATCAGTAAGTATGTTGAAAGATATTCAGAATGAGGTGATTCTACCAAATGCCATTTCCAAATAAAATTATAAAATGTTGAGAACATGGAGAAAACGTGAAATCCAAGACAGTTTCAAAACCAAGGAAAATATAAACCTAGCAATAACATAACCTGTTCATACTCTAATTTGCTTCCAAAGGATGTTGAATGGAACTGATAGAAAACATGGCCACCAAATTCAAAACTAGGAATCTGACAACACATGAATACATATCTAGCACAGAACAAAACAATCTAATATATTTGAAAATAAACAAGAATTACCAGTTCCAGCTGCAGTAATAGCTTGCCTATACTTCTTATCCTGCACATCACCAGCAGCAAAAACCCCATCAACACTAGTCTTTGTGGTGCCAGGTTTGGTCACAATGTACCCATCAGAGTCTAATTCAAGTTGACCATCCAAGAATTTCGTGGCAGGTTCATGCCCAATTGCAAAGAACAAACCAGAAACTTTCAAATCAGACACAACCCCAGTCACCACGTTCTTCACCTTAACCCCACCAAGAACCCTACCCTTATTATCCCCATAAGCCCCGACCACTACTGAATTCCACAACACCTCAATTTTGGGATTACGCATCAGCTTCCCCTGCATGATCTTAGAAGCCTTAAACTTGTCCCTTCTATGAATTACATACACTTTGGAACCAAACTTGGTGAGGAAGGTAGCTTCCTCCATAGCAGAATCTCCGCCACCGATAACCGCCAGAGGTCTGTCACGGAATATCGGCGCGGCACCGTCACACACGGCGCACGCCGATATCCCGCGGTTCCAGAACCCGTCGGGGCCGTCACCCGCGCCGTCGAAATTCAGCCGCTTAGCAACAGCGCCCGTGGCGACGATGACGGATTCAGCTTCCACAGTGGTGGAGTCGGTGAAAACCCTAAGCGGCCGTTCGGAGAAGTCCACTGTCGTCACGGTCTCCGTGACTATCTCGGCGCCGAAACGTTGCGACTGCTCGCGACAGCGGTCCATGAGCTCGGCGCCGAGGATGCCAGCCGGAAATCCCGGAAAGTTCTCAACGTCCGTGGTGGTGGTTAGCTGGCCGCCAGGAGCGACGCCGTTCGCCATCCATCCTTCGAAGAGGACCGACTTCAGCTCCGCTCGAGCAGCGTAAATGGCGGCGGTGTGCGCCGCCGGCCCGCTTCCGATGATGCAAACCTTCGTTTTCAGTATTTTCCGGGGGACGATTTCGCCATCGGAGGAAGAAGTATCCCCGGCGTCGGACGAAGAGGTGGAAGAGGTGGTGGATGAAGGAGAAGAAGATGACGAAGAAGAAGAAGAAAAAAAAGAAGAGGACGAAGAAGAAGACACGTTGGAATTGGAGGCCGCGATTGTGGCTGCGGCGGCGGTGGAAGCGAGCCCAAAGCCTATGAGGTTGCGGGCTTTGGTGAAGAACGTGTTTGGGAAAATTCCCATTTACTGTCCTTGATTGATCTTCGCGAAACGCGTTTTTTTTCTTTGTTTTCCTCAGTGTAGAGAGGTCATTCTCTCGGTTTGCATAAAGATACGTTTCGAAATTTAAACAATGTGGCAACTGAAACAAATGTGAGAGCTAGGAAAGGGTAACAAGTTACTTTGCTTCAGAAAATCCGAAACGATAACGAAAAGAATGTGTGTCGATCTGGTTGTGCTTTGTCTGGCATTTCCTATCTGGGAAGCCTTACTTCTTCTTTCTTTCTAGTTGGGTGGGTAAGCTATTCCGGTATTCCAAATCTCCATCATCCACAAAAGTTAAGCATAACACAGCTTTCAACTTTGTTCAGAAGAAGCACTGCTTCCATGATTTTCATTCTACACAAGTTGAATTGGGCCACAAAACATTTTGTTCTCATTTAATATGTGCACCACTTACAATTACTCATTATACCCATTACAATTTCTATTTGCACCACCTTCTTTTACTACGGTTGAAATCAGCACTCCCGTTCCCTAGCTCATCCACCAAACATGAATGCATACAATAAGATAAAATCTGGGAATCATTTGAGAGATCCAAGTGACCAGTGAATAAAAATAAAATCATTAAGAATATAAGTATTCATTGGTGCTTGAATTGGTGGTGTGGAAGATAATTTTCTCGCTAAAATTGAAATGTTGTAATTTCTATCAATGAAAATTCCCACTAAGTAAATTTTAATTGAATGTAGTCTATATTTTTTTATGTAAGTTTCGGACTTATTATTGGGTTTTCCTAACAAATCTTCCATAAAAAATAAATTACCGATGATATTAAAACTGATAATTCATTTTAGTATCTTCTCATGCAAATATAATATGCATGAATACTAGTATTACGTTTCAACCTTACTGAGAGATTTGGAATACATATCAAAATCAGAGTTTATTAATTTTTGTCCATGTTATCTGATGTTATCTAATTACACATGTTTAAAAACATTGTTTGGAAGGTGACACATGATGTTGGTCCTATAAATGGGTGAAGCCTCTGACATGTTCCCTCCTGACAAACCACTTGGGCACCCTTGTTTTCTGGTGGAGGAACTAACATCAAACCCACCTGCCTCCTCTTCTAACCCACGCCTGAGTTAAATCTACAAAATTAATGGATTTTCTTTTTTAAGTTTAATAATATGTGTAGAAAATTTCATATTGGCTCGAAATTAGATTAAGTTGTAATAAATAAAGAAGAACAAATCGTACTTTAATAATCTAGTTCAGTAAATTATTGGAATTTTTCTTTTATAACTTTAATATTATGAAAATCTTAACTAAAAATTATATTAAATTATAGTATATAAAAAAGAGTAATTTTTACTGTTTAATATAGTATTTGAATCTATTATAATTTAATTTAAACCTACCATATACTATAAAACTTACTCAATATCTGTGATAAAAAAATTTACATATATTAATAATAAAATTAAATGTTAATATATAAATGGAGATAAATCCTGGCTTTTTGAGTTGAAAGTCACTCACTAATACAACTTATCTCCCTTTTTCCATAATGATTAAAAAATCAAGATAATTATATTTGTAGTCTTCTATCTTAGGTTGAGACAAATATGATAATCGTTTCAAATTTATAGCATCAAGATGAATTAAACTTTTAAAAATCACTTTAATGAACAAATAAAATAAAAAATTAAAATATAATTTAAAATTTTCACAATACACAATTTAAAGTTTAATTGTAAATGAAAAGTGTAACAACCTATTTCTTAATCATTGTCTTGCTCACTAAAAGTAAGATTATAACTTGTTAATAACATTAATAATTATAGTTATATTGAGTTACAATTTAGTCCTTAATTCATTAAAAAAATATTTTAAAATATGGTTAACATAACTTATAGGTACTCTAAAATAGGAACTAAAGAACTAAAAGCTTAATACAGTTTTTCAAAAATAAAAAATAAAAATTAACATATATTCTCTAACTCATTCCGCTACTTCATGCGGCTAACTCCAGTTTCGTTGCTACTATCCTCGTCTCTTCGTAAATTTGCTCCCTATATACATAATATACCTAATATATGACCATCACATCATTGCAAGAATAAGAAAAACAAAAGATACAAAATATAAGAGTGAGCTAAATATTACCAAAATAATCTAGAATTGAAAGATATCATAATTTTTATCAAAACATTAAATTAAAGTCCAAGAATCAGAGAAATTTCTAATTTCTAGACTTAAGACTCTTGCTTTCAGGAGAGTAGTACATTAAATGGACTTGTGAGACTCTGCACCTATCATACTGACCCTTCTCTTATCTTCTATACAAGAATAACTCAAGTGGTACATCATATATCTCATCCAATGACAGAGTTAACTTCAGTAGTTCCTTAAGTATGATCAGGATAGTCTCACATCACAAGTCCTCTTCAATCCACTTGACCTCATCCTATATTAGCATTTCCCCTTGGAGATAGCTAATGTGACAATCATAGCACAAAGAAATAACACTTCAGCAGTTATGTTCTCAAACAACTTATCAGTTATGTTCTCAAACAACTTATAAATCCAACATGTTTCAAATCATTATTTTAACTAAACAAATTCCCAAACCACTCTGATACACAGAAATCCATAATTTCACATAATTAAAAGTCTCACATCCACATGGTCTTTAAACACAACATAAGCCATCTTCTTAATATCTTACTATCATCATTCACAACATAATTTCAATTCAATACAAATGTTCAGTTATACCGTCAAACTAATTCAAACTAACAAATAACTCAAGTTATAGCATGCAACTACATATTCATATCCCATTATTTAAATTCAACAATATGACTTTAAAATCTGAAAGGAATTTAGCTCTCCTCATCTTATATAGCATACATTCATCCCCTACACAGGCTCCCCTTAAGATTGTTATAACTTCACAACAAAAATTTTGATTAATGATCAAGGCACGATTTTAGAATCACAACAAGATGGAAGTTTCAGGAAGCAAGAGAAATTACATGCGATCTAGGAAAGCTATGTATAAACAAATATATTGGTTCTATGGGATGGCAGAAACTTGAACTTATGTCAAGATGAAATCGAATTATACGGTAGAAACATTTAGACTAATCACTTATATAACATCAAATCTTCAACAAACAAGTAAGAAAGTCAATTTTTTTAAAAGAGAATGAAGGATAGAAAAATGAGTTTCTGGGAATCAAAAGTGGAAGGAGTTTTCAAAAACTATTTCTAAATTACCCTCTTAACCCATTAATATTTTAAAATAAAAAATATATATATATAATTTTTAATTCTTATTTTTTTTATTATTATTATTATTTTCAGTTTCTCACACAAAGTCCTTCAAAAAAGTAAATAAGATAATCTTTATTATGCTTATAAAATCCACCTTTTAGTCCGAACTGTAAGTTTTTTTTACTGAAGTTAATCGTATTGGGATCTGAAATAAGAAATTAAGAATATTAAAATCGCCTTAATCAAGGTTAATTTTCAAGTTTAGGTAAGTGTCGTAAGATTTTGATGATTTTTTAAAGAATAAATCAACTTATCTAATGCTAATCTAGTGTTAGCGATCTATTTTATTTTTCGTGTGTCGTGATATACTGTGACATCATGCCATGTCCACGGCGCCAACACATAGATTTATTATTTTTAAGTTTTGTATTTTCTTTAACATTTATGGCAATGATACTCAATATTAAAATATAAAAACTAGACTTACCGGTGTGGGGAAACAAAAACTAGACAGTATATAATTTATTTCCAATATTTATTTATATCGTAAAATACATGTTTATTTACAAAAAATGTAAAAAAATATTAAAATAAATGTTTAATTGATAGTTCACTGATTACTGAGTTATATTGGATTTGTATCTTAAACTATTCAATGAGAATTTTAATTTAAAGAAATAATTAACTTTTTCATATGGTTGAAACCATATACAACATTCATGAAAAATGTTTCTTTTTCTACACGGACGGGTGAGATTAGTGTGTGGTGGATGCCTCATGAATAAAAAGTGCTGAATTTAATATAGCTAAACTGAATAATAACAATGAAACAAATTATAAATTCAAAGATATGATTATTCCCCCCTCTCCAATGTCAACAATACTTTCCCTTTAATTACTTTATGCTTAATTAGTCAAAAAATTAATGTCGCGTTAGGTAGTAATCCAAACTCAGGAATCTTCCCTGCAATTTGCCACCACAAAAAGAAGAAAATTCAACACGCTTGCATTCAACAAGGTTTCCAAATTAAACTACACATTAAATTTTCTGACATTTCTCAAACATTTGTACAGAGAATGATCCATTACCGATGCAAAACTAGAGATGAAATATTCACAGGGAGTGCACTGGCTCTATTTTCATGCAACCCCAAAAGAAAAAAAAAAAAAAAAAAAAAACAAAAAAAGAAAAGAAAAAAAAATTAAAAAAAAAAAAAAAAAAAAAAAAAAAAAAACAATAAACAAACAAAGGAATGCATAAAAATTTTAATAAACACCAACAAATCAGAAAGCAATAAAGCTGATAATTCTGCAGATGAACTAACTAATATAATGCTATATATTCTGTCTACCAAAGAAAAACAGTGATGAGTTTCTACTTTCTATCTTGAACATGGTTCATAGGGTCTTGAGTCTGGTCCATAGATGAAATAGATGTTCGTTTGATAAACTCCAAGCAATCTGCAATGGCTTCTGCATAGAAAGAATTGGACCTACCACAAGATCCCATCTTACAATCATTGAGTTTTTCTTCACTTACCAAACATGTGCTGTTGTTTCTTTTGAAGCAACCTTTTCTGCAAACCACTTTCTTCAGAAGCTGAATAGCTTCACCGTACGACAATTTCCAACTATCAAAGAGCCTGAGAAAGAAGTTGAACCTTTTGCGTAGTCTGAGAACGTAAAGCTTTCTGGGGTTCATTCTAAACCCTCGGCACCTTGATAACTTGGCACTGCTAACTCTGTTGTAGCTCATGTGACCCATGTTTTTATTGTTGGAAAGCAGCTACAACAGATATATATAGATATATATATATATATATATATATATATTTATAGAAGTATATATATATATATATATAAGGTTGAAGGGTGGCTTTATGAAAATGGTGAGGTAATGATGGGTGTGGTGTGAAGACAAGAAGCAAATGAGATAGATACCTAGGAAATTGAGGGTTTGGACTGATATGGAAGTTTGGAGGGTGTTGTGTGGTGCAAAGACAAAGTTTTTTTGGGGTGTGAGTGAATAATGGGTGGCATATATGACCGTGACTAAACTAGAGATAATTTGTGTGTATTGAGATATAGAAGGGAACGATGAACATCAAGGTGTTGAATCATTGATTGGTGTGGTAGGACCAGAGGGGACAAGGGGGAGCAAGAAAGGAGAAAATGTCACCAATTCTTTTTCAAAGTAGGTGACTAAAGAGGCACAGGAATATGATAGTAGTAGTAGTTGGTGATAAACTAGTGAAAATCCAAAACTCAGTTACTGTGAACTTGCTTTTTTTAATTTTTGTGACAGTTCTAGCTTTGTCAGTGTAGCAGAGTTTGACTTGTTTATTGGCTTTTTATGATTATAGGGTGGCTACTTGGTAGCTTTTTCTCACTAGGGATTCGTGAACTTCCAAGGCTTTTTTTTTCCTCTGTATTATTCCATGGGAAATTTACTTGGTTTTTCCACAATCACAATAACGAACTTCACTCTGATGTTTGTTTCATATCTTTAATCAGTCACTACAGTTTCCTGACAAAAGATGCACTAATCATTCTGAAGGGATAGCAGTGTCCCACAGTTTTCATTGAAAATTGATCTCTTTAATTATCTCCCTCCTACCAACCTCAATAACTTTAGGTTTAATAATATCAACCACAATAACACACACTCAGGATCAGGACTGGAATTGTCTGCTCTAATCACATCTATATGAATTTTTATTTCTTTTTTCTGATAACATTTCCTTTTAGTTCATGAAAGCAACAAAATTTCTAAAAAGTTTCTTAGGGTGAAAAAAGTTACTTTATTTTGTTTTTCTATTGAAAGAAGTTTGTTAAAATTAAAATGTATATTTCCAGGGGATATAGCTTCTCGGTGTCTGTGTGGTAGCTGAAGTTGTAACATGAAGCATTTTTAAGTAAAAGTTTATTTTCTTAAAAAAAAAAGTCGTGACGTTATAATACGATAGTGTTATTTTCAATTTGGTATATAAACTTTTTTATTTGGTGTCCCTTTGATTCCTGGAAGAATTTTCAAATTTTTCAATTAAAATCTTGCATGCATGGTATAAATAAATTATTAGAAAATATATAATTGTATTAATTATTTTGTTGGGAATAGTCCAAATTTGTAGAGGATAAATCTGATAATGAACTACTTTTTATAATATTATATGTCACAACCAACAAATCTACAAAAAATTGGATTATAGAAAATGGTTGCACAAATCACAGGAGAGAACTTTTCAAGGAACTTAATAAATCAAATATATACCACAGGAAAAAAAAAAGTTTGGGTTGGATTTAATGAAGGAGAAATTTGCTACAAATGAAGAGAGTAGAAAAGAAGGATAAAAAAAAGACAAATATCTCTGGAAGAAGTTTGATGTCCAAGTGAGAAAATAGATGAAGATCCACATTCTAATTCATAAAAGGTCCAATGCCACTACCATGAAATTCACAATTGACAAAGAAGATAGTGCTCATAGAAGAAGAAATATAAAGAAGGATATCAAATTGAAGAAATATGTGATCTCATAAAAGAAATAGAAAAGCAATAATTACATAATTACATACACAAAAAAGAAGAAAATCAAGCATCAAAAGATGGATAATCACATTTGGAGATATAAAATTTAAATAAACAAATATTAAGCAAGGAGGAGGAATGTTGAGAATATTACTTAATATCTTTTTCATTTAAATTTGTTTTAAATATATTAGAGAAAGATGATAAGGTCTCCTTTGAAAATAAAGTTTGTGTGATCAAAAAATGCTAACAAATCTACAAGTGTGAGTCAAAGTCCCACATTGGATATAAAAGACAAAGTTAAACATTATATAAGAATAAAGACCCATAATATAATTGTCTTAAAGTTTTTGGTTAAAAATGGTGTCAAATACCTTATATGTGTAAGACTAATGTTATATATATATATATATGAAAAATATAACCTCACATATTTCTCATATTTTTTGTTTTCCTTTCACAAAAGTATTTATGATCTCTTTTGATTTTTTTGCATCCTTCTTTACATCAAATTTATCATTTATCATTTAAAATTTAATATTTACAACTTTAAGTTGTGTTAAGTCTTATCCTCAATGTTTAATATTGATTTGAATTACTTTATTACATGATTTTTTGTAATTTTCACTTATACATGCTAAATTTCTATTCATACTTATGTTATGTAGAAACGCGATAATGGAATGCGAGTACGACAACCTCATACGTAGCTATCATACGTAGCTAACGATAGCTAGCACTAACAAATGGGGCGAGTGTGAGCGGTGATAGCGGGAGCAGTGCAAAGTTGCAGAAACTGTGAAAAGAAGCAACGCGAGAATGGAAAAATGACATTTTTTTTTCCTGATATTCAACACTTTTAACATGGTTCAACATGTTACAATCGTTGTTTTCCCTACATCTCACTAAAAATCTTTTTTATTACAAATTTGTCGCTATATTTTCTTTGACGGTGGATATTTTTTAAACATCTTTATTTGAGATTGTTGAATGCTTATTTTCTTGCACTAATATTTTTTATAAAAATAAAGTCATTAATTTATAGCCATTAAAATAATGACATATTAGAAACTAAAATTTACTGAAAGAAAAATAATACTAAAAATATTTTGTTGAATAAAGAAAAGAAGACATTTATCTACCAATGTAGATTAGCAAGACCTTTTTTTTATCTAAAAACATGGAAAGAAAATATCATATTTTCTCACTAAAAATATATCTTTTCAACTGAAGTAAAAGTAATTATTTTGATATAAAAATATAATACTTGTGAGAAATTTATAATTATTAGGGGAGGGGAAGGTCCTAAACCTATAATGTACTTCCTTTTTTCCAAAAGATTAACTGTCTAACACAAAATGTTATATATATATATATATATATATATATATATATTACAGTTGCATATTATAAATGTGTTATTTTAATTGAAATAAAAGTAATGATTTTAATAACAAATTAAACATTAAACTTCATTGCTCAAGTACAAACTAAAAGCATTCCAATGCTGAAGTTACTATTAGTTTTGTCTAAGTGATGACAAACTAAATGTGTACTTTACATTACTAACATTTATTTTATTTATGAAGGGCATAGGATGGATTTTATTATTAGCTTTTTTTCATTTTTTTTTTATAGTGGTAGAGGCTAAAGTGAGTTTCGTGTACCTTGATAAAGTGAAATGGTTTTATGAAATTGTTTAGGCTAACCAATGCTTCAACTAGCAAGTTAGGTTAACCAGGGCATTGGGGCTAAGGTAATTTGTTTTAGACGATTGGGTCATGAGATCCGGTTCAAAAGAATTGGGGCCCAAAAGAAACTTTCATAATTTTTTTAGGCTATTGCTTACTGCAATCTATAATTACTAACTGAACCCACCGACAATACTATGTCACCTCTTCCACCACCGCACACCGTTGTTACAGAGAAAGAAAAAGAGAGAGAAATTGTTACAGAGAAAGAAAAAAAGAAAATGAAAAAAATGTATTTTATGTATTCCAGGAAGTTTTTTTTCCAGAACATAGTTCATATATGAATTTCCGGAAAATACATTCTATGAGGCATTTTTTAGTTCTTTCCAAACAACTTATTTTGAAACACATTTCATATGTTTTGGAAATTTTATTCCAAAAACTACATTTTGAAAATTTTATTCAAGAAGTTCTGTTTCAGAAATTTCACTTTGAAAATATTGTTCTGAAAACTCCAAAATGTTTATTCTAGAAAGTTTTTAAAATATGTAATCCGAAAGTGACTTTTTCATAAAACAAAAATGGTTATTTTAAAAAGATGTCACGGGTGCGCGAATAAATTCTGGAACTGCAGAATAAATTCTGGAACTGCAGAAAATAAAAATCTTCTTTTATTGTATTCAATTTTTCCATGTTGTTGTAAGAATTTTATAAAATATTGTATCCTTTATATTTTACACGAATGTATAGATACTAATATTAACATATAGTAACATATAATTGTGCATGCATAGAGATTATGAATAAAAATGTCGGGTAGAACGGATAATATTTATTGTAATTGGACTTGAAAAGAAAATTTCACTCCCTACCATTTTATTATCAGTTGGATATCCGTTCAAAGAATATTCACAAATTTTTTAAAATGTGCAAGTACCATGAATAATTGTTGGTATTAAAAATAATATTTTATAAGTTTTAAAAATAAAATTTAAATAAGTTACAAAAAAAATATAAATTAAGTTAAAAAAATGAAATTTTAATTTTAATTAAATTTAATGTAATAAAATATATATTAAATTTTATTTTAATTAAATTTATATTATATTTTAATTTTAATTTTGTGTGGGTAACATATTCTCACGGTTACGGATAGTACAATATTCGCATTCAACTCGTTTATAAATTGGTATTAAAATACGTGCTACTTGTTACCAATGGGCAATAAATATCCGTGAGTACCAACTAACTACTGCGAATTTTATCTGCAGGTATCTGTGAGCACAAATATTTTTGTCATCACTAGTAAAGATTGAAAAATTATTTTTTTCACATAATAAAATTATTTTAATTTAGTAAAGGAAAATATTCTTACTATTGTAAACACCTACCAAAACATCATATATTGACCATGTCCATTGTACCATAGAAAGTAGAATAATCTTATTAAAAATGCTTAATACCTAATTTCGTCCTCTAATTTAATTTGAATGTTTAGGTGCATACTGTGTGTATAACAAACAAATGCTTGTCAATATTGACTATGTCCATTACACCATAGTCATTGCACAACAGATGAAACCTTTTACTCAATACAAAATCCAGTCCTATAACATATCACAATTCCTTGAGATCCACGTATCCAATTTGCTTAACTATATCTCTTATCTCAAAATAAATTCATCTATCTAGGTCACAAGACCACTTACGTTTATCCCCATTATATTCATTGTCCCATTATTAACAAAATGCCCACCACGGTAGATCACCATTTCATATATCAACCTATATATATATAATAGTTACCCTTTTAAATATTCATACCTTAAAAACATATTACAACCCACACCCCAAAAATAATCGAACAAGATTTATAAATGGGGAACCACAATCAAAATACAAAGAAGTACTTATTGTGCCTTAAAAAAGTGTCATTTGTATCTTAATTTTTGAAAAAATGCTTTAATTAGGTCTCTTTCAGACATAATTGACTAACGCCGTTAACAACGTGTCACGTGTCAATATGTGATTTTTTTGATTATTTTAAAAAAATTTAATTATTTTTTTATATTTTAAAAAAAAATTAAAAATACCACGTGTCAAGTTATTGTATACATCCATGGACGCACAAAATCTTCCAAATGTCTTTCTTAATCTCACCAATCTCACGAAACATTCCTCAACGCACGATGAAGAATGCCAATCTCTTCAATCACCGTCAAAAACCCTATTGAAGTACTCAAAGAGAAGCTACTGCATGAATGTTTTTTAAAAAATCTTTTACGATTAAAAGTAATAATCAAAATTAAATATTCATTTTCCAACTTGTCAAAAACTCTGCCACACAGTCCTATTCACTACTCTGTTAATGGTTTAGCATCTTCGGTCAAAAGAATCAAATTGACTTCGATTAGAAAATTAAAGGATTAAATTAGACAATTAAAATACTAAAAGTCTATTTAAAAATTCAAATTAAATTAGATAACTAAATTAAGTATTAAATATATTAAAAAATAACACCAAAGGAGTTAAAAAGGTTGTATTTATTTTATATAAGAAACCCATATATGTAATATGTATGTTTACTTTTTTTATAATAAAAAAAATAATTATTATTATATTTAAAATAAAAAAATATTGTAAATAATTTATATTTATTTTATATGTATTTTTTTTATTATAAATAATCATTTTAGTTTTAAAAAGTTGTTAAGTTTATAAAAAGGTTAAATACAAAAGTGACCAAATTTAAGAAAATAATAATATGGGTAAAGTAATTATTTTTAGTTTAAAAAGATGTTATTTAAAGAATAAAATTAGAAAAAAGCGTGTGCACTAAATGACCAAATCCTCTATATAATTTTTCCTTTCATATCGCATACAGTCGATTGACTCTTAACTTACGTAGAAAGTCACAAGTTGTTGCCATTTTTAGTAATTTGTTGTTAGGCCTTCTTAGGCATTCATCTCCAAATATTCCATAGATGCTTAAGGCATTCATCTCCAAATATTCGATAGATAAAAATAAATTGCTTTAAGTATTCCACTGTAGTTTTATCACCGATTCGAATATATTCATCAACATTAATATGTTAGTCATAAGCCAAAATATGAACAACAACGATACACTTTTGCAAAGGTGATATACTTTTTTTTGCGTTGCATATAGCTTTATAATAAACTAGTCATCGTGATTTTTAAAATAGGAGGACAGCGAAGCTACCTCTTTTCAATTAGATCCGGCCTTTTCTAATTAGTAACAAGGTATATAAAAGAAAAGTTCTCTATTTCTTGAAGTAAAACTATTTCACAATCTTATAGTTCAAACAATTCATATAGTAATTTAAAAATAATTAAGAGAAAATTTAGTTTTAACTAGACCATTATAGTTCAATTTTGTTTAATCATTTCAGTTTCAATTTTACTATGATTAATCGATTTGTTGTGTTTTCAATGTTTTTGGACCGACTTTACCGATCGAGTTTTTAGGTTGAGTTTGCTGGTCATGTTTACGTATCGAGTTTATAGGTCCAATTTACAGGTTGAGTTTATTGGTTAGGTTTACAAGTCGAGTTTATGAGTTGTGATTAGGGTTATGTTTTAAGGTCAAATTTGCGGGTTAAGTTTTCAGACCGAGTTTACGGGCTAAGTTTCATGGTCGTGTTTACTAGTCGAGTTTATAGGTCTAGTTTACTGATTCCGTTTACATGTTGAGTTTACGGATCGAGTTTACTAGACGTGATTACAGGTCGTGTTTTTCGAGTCCAATTTTCGAGTCGAGTTTAGGGGTCATATTTATACGTGTTGAGTTTGCTGGTCATGTTTATGGGTAAAGTTTAAGTGTCAAATTTACAAGTCAAGTTTATGGATCTAGTTTATAGGTTGAGTTCACGGGTCGAATTTATGAGTCTAGAGGCCGAGTTAACGGGTCGAAGTTACAGATCAAGTTTACGAGTTGTGTTTATGGATTGATTTTATGAGTCAAGTTTTTGGGTTGAGTTTACCGGTCGATTTTACAGGTTGAGTTTGTTGGTTGTTTTTACATGTTGAGTTTACAGGTCCAATTTACGGGTCGAGTTTATAGTTAGGTTTACAGATTGAGTTTATGGATCGAGTATACGGGTCGAGTTTACGAGACGTGATTTTGGGTAAAGTTTATTGATCGTTTTTACGCGTCAAGTTTACGTGTTGGATTTACATGTCAAGTTTATGAGTAAAGTTTACGTATCTAGTTTACGATTTGAGGTTACAGTTCAAGTTTACGGGTCAAATTTATGGTTTGTGTTTTGAGCTTTTAGGCTGAGTTTACTAGTCGAGTTTGCAAGTCGAGTTTAATGATCGTGTTTATGTGTCGAGTTTATGGATCCAATTTTTGGGTCGAGTTTTCGATTCATGTTTGTGGATTGAGTTTACGAGTCGTGATTATCAGGTCAAATTTGCGGTTTGAATTTACGGGTCGTGTTTATTGTTCATGTTTACAGGTCGAATGTATGGGTCGTGTTTACGGGTTGAAATTACCGGTCAACTTTATACCTCTAGTTTATGGGACGAGTTTAGAGGTCGAATTTACTAGTCAAATTTACGAATCGTGTTCACCGATCAATTTTACGGGTCAATTTTTCATACCGACTTTATGGTTCCAATTTACTGGCTAAGTTTACTAGTCGTGTTTATGGGTCAAGTTTAGGTGTCAAATTTACAAGTCGAGTTTACTAATTGAGTTTACGGATCAAGCTTTTGGGTGAAGTTTACGAGTCAATTTTATGAGTCGAATTGACAAGTCAAGTTTAAACATTGTGTTTACAGACCGAGGTTACGAGTCAGTTTTCAGGCCAAGTTTACCGGTCGAGTTAATGGGTTGAGTTTAAGGGTTTGGTTTACAGGTCAAGTTTTGGGTCCAATTTACTAGTTGAGTTTACGAGTCGAGTTTATGGGTCAAGTTTACAAGTGGAGTTTATGAGACGTAATTACAAGTCATCTATTTAGTCTCCAATTTGCTTGTCGAGTTTATGAGTCATGATTACGAGTCATATGTTGTCTAATTGAATTTGTGGGTCGTGTTTATTGTTCGAGCGTACGGGTTAAATTTATGGGTCAAGTGTTCGAGTTTTGTTTATGCGTCAAGTTTACAGGTCGAGTTTATAGGTCAAGTTTATGGGTTGAGTTTATAGGTCAAGTTTACAGGTTAAATTTACTAATTAACTTTTCGGGTCGAGTTTAAGGAACGAGTTTACCGGTCAAGTTTACGGGTCAAGTTTGTTGGTGTTGTTTACGAGTCAAGTTTATGTGTTGAATTTACAGGTTGAGTTTCCAAAAAAGGTTTGTGGATCTAGTTTACTATTCAAGTTGACGAGTCATGTGTTATCAGATCGAATTTGCGGGTTGTGTTTATTATTCGAGTTTATGAGTTGAATTTATAGGTCTAATGTATTAGTCGTGTTTATAGGTCGAATTTACTAGTCGAGTTTTTTGGTCAAGTTTATGGGTCGAGTTGACAATTTGAATTTGCAAGTTTATGGGTCGAGTTTACAAAACGAGTTTACCGGTCAAGTTTATTGGTCAGGTTTACGAATCAAATTTAAGGGTTTTCTTTACGGACTGAGTTTAGAAGTCAAGTTTTCGGCTTGAGTTTTCAGGCTGAGTTTACCGTTGGAGTGTGCAAGCCAAGTTTATTAGTCGTGTTTATGTGCCTAGTTTTTGGGTCCAATTTTCAGGTTGAGTTTTCGAGTTATGCTTGCAAATTGAGTTTACAAGTCATTATTACAAATCATGATTATCAGGTTAAATTTGTGGGTCGACTTTACAGGTCATGTTTATTGTTCAAGTTGACGTGTTGAATTTTTGGGTCTAGTGTATGGATCGTGTTTACGAGTTGAATTTACTGATCAAGTCTATAGGTCAAGTTTATGGGATGTGTTTACGGGTTGAATTTACTGGTAAAGTTTACGAATTATGATTATTGTTCGAGTGTGGGTTGAGTTTATTGGTCTTGTTTATGTATCGAGTTAACATGTTCAATTTATAAGGTGAGTTCACTAGTTTAGTTAACAGGTTGAGACTACGAGTTGATTTTACGAGTCAATTTACGAGTCGAGTTTATTAGTCTTGTTTACTAGTCGAGTTTACAGGTCTAGTCATGGGTTCAATTTACTGGTTGAGTTTACAATTTAAGTTTACGAGTCGAGTTTACAAGTGGAGTTTACGAGACATAGAAAGTCCTTTATTTTGAGTCCAATTTTGGAGTCGTGTTTATGTGTCGTTTTTTCGAGTCAAGTTTACAGGTTGTGATTGCAAGTCGTGTGCTATCAGGTCAAATTTACGGGCCGAGTTTGCAGGTCATGCTTATTGTTGGAGTTTACGGGTCATATTTATAGGTCGAGTTTACTATTCGAGTTTGTAGGTCAAGTTTATGGGTCTAGTTTACAATTCAAATTTACTGGTCAAGTTTATGGATCGAGTTTACAGAACAAGTTTACCAGTCAGGTTTACCAGTTGAGTTTACGGGTGTTGATTGTAGTTCGTGTTCATCAAGTCGAATTTGCAGGTCAAGTTTGAGGGTCGAGTGTACTAATTGTGTTTATGGATCGAGTTTAATGGTCGAGTTTATAGGTCAAGTTTATGGGTCGCGTTTACAGATGAAATTTACTAGTCAAGTGTACATATATAGTTTACCGGTCAAGTTTAAAGGTCGAGTTTATTAGTCATGTTTAAGGCTCAAGTTTACGTCTTGAATTTATAGGTCGAGTTTAATAATCAATTTTACGGGTCTAGTTTATGGGTCAAGTTTATGGACCACATTTACGGGTCGAGTTTCCAAGTCAAATTTACGAGTCGTCTTTACAAATCGAGTTTATAAGTCAAGTTTTTAGGTCACATTTTTGGACTGAGTTTACAAGTCCAATTTATGAGTTACGTTCACTAGTCGAGTTTACAGGTCGAATTTAAATGTCAAATTTACGAGTCGTGTTTACTGACCGAGTTTACGAGTCAAGTTTTCGAGTAGAGTTGTTGGGCCAAGTTTACTGCTCTAGTTTGCAAACCAAGTTTGTTGGTCGTGTTTACCTGTCGAGTCTATTAGTCCAATTTGCGGATCAAGTTTACTGGTTAGGTTTATGGATCGATTTTACGAGTCCGATTTATTGGTCAAGTTTACAGGTTGAGTTTACAAAATGAGTTTACTAATGAACTTTACAAGTCAAATTTTACGGTAGAGTATATTAGTCGTGTTTAAGGGTCAAATTTACAACTTGAATTTGCAGGTCGAGTTTACGAGTCAATTTTGCAGATCAAGTTTACGGGTCAAGTTCACAGGTCAAGTTTACAGGTCAAATGTACGAGTCATGTTTACGAAGCGAGTTTACAAGTCAAGTTTTCGGTTGAGCTTTTGAGTCGAGTTTATGGACCAAGTTTGTTGGTCGTGTCTTACGTATTGAGTTTACGGGTCCAATTTATGGGTCAAGTTTATGTCTTGAATTTATAGGTCGAGGTTACGAGTCAAGTTTATAGATATAGTTTACGGGTCAAATTTACGAATCGTGTTTAATGATCGAGTTTACGTGTCAAGTTTTTGGTTTATGTTTTCAGGTCGAGTTTACTGCTCAAGTTTTCAGGGCCAATTTATAGGTAAGGTTTACTGGTTAGGTTTTCAAGTCAAGTTTATTGCTCGAGTTTACGACTCGTGTTTACGGGTTGAGTTTACGAATTGTGTTTACAGGTCGAGTTTACAAGTCAAGTTTACGAATCGTGTTTAAAGGTCGTATTTATCAAGTAGAATTTGCGGGTCGTGCTTATTGTTCGAGTATATGGGTTAAACTTACGGATCGAGTGTGCAGGGTGTGTTTATGCGTCAAGTTTACTAGTCGAGTTTATAGGTCAAGTTTGGAGGTCGAATTGGTCAAGTTTATGAATCGTGTTTAAGGAACAAGTTTACCGATTAAGTTTATAGGTCAAGTTTTTGGCCCGAGTTTATTGGTGTTGTTTACTGGTCAAGTTTACATGTTGAACTTATAGGTCGAGTTTACAAGAAAAGTTTATGGATCTAGTTTACTGTTCAAGTTGACGGGTCAAGTTTACAAGTCAAATTTATAGGTTGTTTACAGACCAAGTTTACGAGTCAAGTTTTCGGCTCGAGTTTTCGAGCTGAGTTTACTGGTCAAATTTTCAAGCCGACTTTACTGGTCGTGTTTACGTGATGAGTTTTCGAGTCTAATTTTTAGGTCAAATTTTTAAGTCAGTTTTACGTTTCGTTTTTACAGGTCATTATTGCGGGTGATGATTATCAGGTCAACTTTGTGTGTTGACTTTACGATGTGTGTTTATGGTTCAAGTTTACAAATTGAATTTGCGGATCGAGTGTATGAGTCATGTTTACGAGTTTAATTTACTGATCGAGTTTATAGCTCAAGTTTATGGGACGGGTTTACAGGTCAAATTTCCTGCTAAAGTTTACGAATCATGATTACCGCTCAAGTTTATGGGTCATGTTTTCATCCCTAGCTTACAAATCAAGTTTACCGGTTGTGTTTACGAGTTAAATTTATGTATCGAATTTATATGTCAAATTTACTGGTTGAGTTTATCAGTCAAGCTTATGGGTGAATTTTATGGGACGAGTTTATGGGTTGAATATATACGTCAAGTTTACACGTGTTTATAGTCCGATTTAACGGGTCCAATTTACGGGTTGAGTTTACGAGTCGAGTTTACCAATCGAGTTTATTCGTCAAGTTTACAGGTTTAGTGTTGGGTCCTATTTACTTGTTGAGTTTACAATTTGAGTTTATGAGTCGAGTTTAGAGGTGGAGTTTACGAGACGTATTTACAAGTCGTCTACTAATTGTCCAATTTTTGGGTCAAGTTCACAGGTCAGGTTCTCGAGTCAAATTTATGGGTCATGTATGGACAAATTTGGGGGTCGTGTTTGCTGTTCAATTTTATGGATCAAGTGTACGAGTTGTGTTTATAGGTCGAATTTACTGGTCAAGTTTGTTGGTCAAGTTTATGGGTCTAGTTTACAATTCGAATTTACTGGTCAACTTTATGGGTCGAGTTTACAAAACGAGTTTACCAGTCAAGTTTACGGGTTGTGATGGCGAGTCATTTTCCTCTGGTCGAATTTACAGGTCGAGTTTGAGGATCATGTTTATTATTCAAGTTTACGAGTTGAATTTACAGGTCAAGTGTTTATAGGTCGTGTTTATGGGTCGAGTTTACAATTCAAATTTACTGGTCAAGTTTGTGAGTTGAGTTTACAGAACGAGTTTACTGGTCAAGTTTACGGGTTGTGATGGCGAGTCGTGTTCATCTGTTCGAATTTATAGGTCGAGTTTGAGGGTCATGTATATTATTCGAGTTTATGAGTTGAACTTACAAGTCAAGTGTACGGGTCATGTTTATGGGTCGAGTTTGTTGGCCAAGTTTATGGGTCGAGTTTACACTTCAAATTTATTGGTAAAGTTTACAGATCGAGTTTATAGAATGAGTTTATCGATCAAGTTCACAGGTTGTGTTTACGGGTCGTAATTGAGGGTCATGTTCATCTGGTTGACTTTCTGGGTTGAGTTTGAGGGTCGTGTTTATTGTTCGAGTTTATGAGTTGAATTTACAGGTCGATTGTATGGGTCGTGTTTGTAGGTCGAGTTTATAGTTCAAGTTTATGGGTCGAATTTACTGGTCAAGTGTACAGGTCGAGTTTATAGAACGAGTTGATCGATCAAGTTTAAAGGTCGAGTTTATTGGTCGTGTTTAAGGGTCAAATTGACGTGTTTAATTTGCAGGTTGAGTTTTCAAGTCAATTTTATGGATCTAGTTTACGGGTCAAGTTCATGGGTCACATTTACAAGTCGAGTTTACAAGCCGAGTTTGCTGATCGTGTTTATGTGTCAACTTTACGGTTATTTATGGGTCAAGTTTTTGTCTTGAATTTACAGGTCAAGGTTATGAGTCAAGTTTATAGATCTAGATTATAGGTCGAGTTCACAGGCCCAATTTACAGGTCAAATTAACGAGTTATGTTTACCGACTGAGTTTACGGATCAAGTTTTCGAGTTGAGTTTTCAGACCGAGTTTATCGCTCAAGTTTACGGGACAAGAATGTTGGTCGTGTTTACACGTCGAGTTAACGAGTTGAGTTTGCATGTCGAGTTTACGAGTCGAGTTTTTTTGTCATGTTTATTAGTCGAGTTTACAGGTCGAGTTTACAGAACAAGTTTATCAATGAAGTTTACAAGTCAAGTTTTAAGGTTGAGTTTATTATTCATGTTTAAGGATCATGTTTACGTCTTAAATTTAGAGGTCGAGTTTACGGGTCAAGGTTACAGATCTAGTTTACAGGTCGAGTTCACGAGTTGAGTTTACTGGTCAAATTTACAGGTCAGATTTACGAGTCATGTTTACAGATCGAGTGTACGAGTGAAGTTTTCAGCTCGAGTTTACAAGCCGAGTTTGCTGGTCGTGATTACGTGTTCAACCTTATAGGTCATGATTATTGGTCGTGTTTTACGGTTCAAATTTGCGGGTCGAGTTTTCAAGCAGAATTGACGGGTGGAGTTTATGAGCTGAGTTTCATGATTGTGTTTACTGGTTGAGTTTACGAGTCTAGTTTACATGTTTAGTTTACAGGTTTAGTTTACATGTCGAGTTTACAGATCAAGTTTACAGAACGTGATTACAGGTCATGTTTTTCGGGTCGAGTTTAAGAATCATATTTATATTGGTCGTATTTATGGATCAAGTTTATGTGTCGAATTTACAGGTCAAGTTTATGAGTTAAGTTTATGGATATTGTTTACAAGTTGAGTTCACAGGTCGAGTTAATGAGTCGAATTTACATGTCAAGTTTGTGGGTCGAATTTACGAATCAACTTTTTGGGTTAACTTTTTAGGTTAACTTTTTAGGCTGAATTTACCAGCTAAGTTTACAAGCTGAGTTTACAAGACATGTTTATGTGTAAAATTTACAGGTCCAATGTACACATCCATTATATAGGTCGAGTTTATGGGTTGAGTTCATGAGACGTCATTACTGGTTACATTTTTCAAGTCATGTTTACAAGTCGAGTTTACGAGACGTGATTCAGAGTTATATTTTTCGGGTCCAATTTTCGAGTCGGGTTTATGGTCGTGTTTATAGCTCGAGTTTACAGATCATGATTATGGGGTCGTATTTAGCAAGTCGAGTTGAGGGTCATCTTTCTTGCTTGAGTGTACGGGTCGTGTTTATGAGTCAAGTTTGAAGGTAAATCTTGGTGGGTTGAGTTTATATGTCAAATTTACTAGTCAATTTTACGGGGCCAATGTACGGAACGAGTTTACCGATGAAGTTTAAAAAGTTGGAGACACAATATCAACCCAAGTTATAAATGACTTTGAAAATTGCAGGCACTATATCAACTCAATTTATAGGATTTTCAGAATTGGAGGCACAATTGTTAACCACTATAAATACAAAGAGCTTCAGGAAACATTTTAAAGGGACGATTTTGACATGTGCATGAAAAATTTACGAAGAATAAAAATCAAAGTGTTATTCACCAGTCCCGTTTAGGGAGTATACCCAACTCAAGTTACATAGGGCTTTCAAAATTAGCGTCACACCTACAACTTGGATTTTTAGAATGAATAAAACAATATATTGTATGCTGTCAAATTCATATGAAGTACAAAGCAATTTTTGATACTAATAAAATCAATATATAGCCCAGTTCTAATATGTCAATTGCTCTCACAAACCATCCCCAATCCTTATTGTGAAGAATAAGTAATTCAAATTATGCTCCATCAATCTCAATGTGGATGCACACCCAAGTTACTGAGCCAATATTTGAATAGTAATATCCCGACATCATTAGGACTAAAGAAATAGCCACAGACAGAATGAAGCTTTCTTCTCGCAATAAATTATAAGCAACAACTCATATATATATATATATATATATATATATATATACATTTTAAATTTGAATTAGGAATAAATGTAACTTTATAGGGCTTTCAAAATTGGAGGCACTATATCAACTCAATTTATAGGATTTTCAGAATTGGAGGCACAATTGTTAACCACTATCGATACAAAGAGCTTCAACAAACATTTTGAAGGGACAAATTTGACATGTGCATGAAAAATTTACAAAGAATAAAAATCATGATCCATACTCAACTCACATTTTCAAAACAAATAAATGTGAACTCAACTTATAATCTGAAATCCTTCTACTTTGGCACATCAAACCATCAAAAGACAAGCAAGTAATTCATCAACAGTTCGAATAACAAGGGACAAATAAATTTTTTTATTGCGGATAGAGAAAGTCAAAAGTCACTTTGACAATTCTATTTATGGTGGCACAACTAAAAATATACCCATACGGAATTTGCATAGTGAACCAAGAAAATCAAAGTGCAATTCAAGAATTCTACATGAGACAACCCAAAATATACCCTTTTGGAACTTGCACTGTATACCAAAAAAAATCAAAGTGCTATTCACGAGTCCCGTCTAGGGAGTATACCCAACTCAAGTTATATAGGGCTTTTAAAATTTGCGTCACACCTACAACTTGAATTTTTAGAATGAATAAAACAATATATTGTATGCGGTCAAATTCATACGAAGTACAAAGCAATTTTTGATACTCATAAAATCAATATATAACCCAATTCTAATATGTCAATTGCTCTCACAAACCATCCACAATCCTTATTGTGAAGAATAAGTAATTTAAATTATGCTCCATCAATCTCAATGTGGATGTACACCCAAGTTACAGAGCCAATATTTGAATAGTAATATCCCGACATCATTAGGACTCAAGAAATAACCACAGACGGAATGAAGCTTTCATCTCGCACGAAATTATAAGCAACAACTCATATATATAACCATTTGAAATTGGCATTAGGAATAAATGTAACTTTATAGGGCTTTCAAAAGTGGACGCACAATATCAACCCAAGTTAAAGGACTTTGAAAATTGAAGGCACTATATCAACTCAATTTATAGGATTTTAAACATTGGAGACACAATTGTTAACCACTATCGATACAAAGGGCTTCAAGAAACATTTTAAAGGGACAATTTTGACATGTGCATGAAAAATTTACGAAGAATAAAAGTCATGATCCATACTCAACTCACATTTTCAAAACAAATAAATCATTAGGACTCAAGAAATAGCCACAGACAGAATGAAGCTTTCATCTCGCACGAAATTATAAGCA
>Ga0214542_1000864_pt1 | contig 58718 bp, 31 predicted proteins | sample CNSS1metaG_FD_160096 | JGI IMG/M metagenome (GOLD analysis project Ga0214542, IMG submission 160096) | Root nodule microbial communities from cowpea collected in UCLA plant growth center, Los Angeles, California, USA - CNSS1 | ecosystem: Host-associated > Plants > Roots > Nodule | place: USA...
ACGCAACAACATTACTTTTTAATTAAAAAAAAAACAAAAAAACGAAACCGGTACAGGGAGGACGACTTCATCCTAAAAGTCGTCTTCTCCAATAATAACTTGACCCAATTAAAAAAAAAACAATTAGCAGATCTTATTTTATAATTTTCTGGTCAAAGGGACCCTAAAATACAAGAAAGATCGACTTTCAGAGTTTTTTGAGAAGTGGAGTCTGCTTAGTTTATGGCAGCAAAAGTGAACATATATATAACTCATAGGACATTCCCTTTACAGATGAACATTTTGCTATTTGTGATCCGTTTGAAGGATTTTAGAAGACGAAGAAGAATAGGAGCACGACGCTGGTAAAGTAGTGAGCAAAATGAAGGAGGGAGTTGTTCTTCTTTCGGCCTATCCATGTTTTATTTATATGAAACAACTTGTTTCTGAATGTGGTGAAATAATATCATTAAGTTGCTTTTGCTGCCAAAAATATATTTATAGTTGGAAAATTATACTTTGACACCTTTTAGAAAAAATCACCATTTAATAACTCTATTTTAATAATATATTTAAAATAAAAAAATAATATAATTTATTGTAAAGTAGTTTTTTTTTCTTCTATAAAATAGGTGTCAAGACATGAAAGTCACTTCATCATTTATTGGTGCCTTATACACTCTCTGCAAAGTCTAAAATTGATGCCCAGGTGCTATATGACATGAACTTGTGATTTTTATAGGACATTGCATCAGTTCTTGAAGAGCTGTACCCTGTTTGTTTTTGCCTAGGGTAGTTAAAATTATTGGTTAATTGTGAATAGAAAAATGGGATAAAAAAATTACTATGCTCAGAAGATAGCTTTTGTCCCAAGCTTTTTGATAATTATTGTGTTGGTTGCTATGTCTTTTAAAGTTTTCATTTTGGAAAGTGGTGATGATTTTTAGTTAGGATGTAAATTCTATGAATCTAGCATTGGTGGAATTTACGTCGTGTCATTTTTTAAGTTGTTCTTCCAAGGAAAAAAGCAACTTTCAAATATTGTTATCTTGTGAGAACAAAAAACCTCTCTGATGAAAATATCTTTAGTTAGTATTTGTTATCTCCTTTTACATGGTCACTACTATTGATCTTTCCTTCTCTCCTTCTACAATCATCCTTTCGGTCTTGGTTTTTATTTTCTTACATTTTTTTTACTTTTCACTCTTCTACATAGAAGAGGTTAATATATTATATTTTCAAAATTATTTTTTTATATATTACATTTTATATAAAAAAGGACTTTAAATTATAAAATCAAATAATGTCTTTAGAATTTTTACCGTCTGAAAATTATTTTTTATATAACAAAAACTCCTGGGTGATGAAATTTAGAAATTTTCTTTTCATGTTAAAAGTAACGTTTCAGTTATGGAATCTCAAAAATACCTTTTACTTTCGGATTGTATTGTTTAAAAATCTTTTAGATTATAAAATTTGAAAATAAAATTAATCTAAAAGAATAAAGTGGAGATTTTCAGACGGAGTATAAAAGAAAAGTGGCTGTGAAAAAATAAATCTACCTCAATTAATCATGTCCGAATTTTAAACTTTGGGTGTTTCTTCCTGCACCCCCAATGGTTTCTCTTGTATCTTCGAATTTTTTTTTAATTTCTTCTTTGACGTCTAGAGTAAAAGTAAAAACAAATTCTTCTTCTCATCTATTTAATACAATAGTTCACCCATGCACTCCCAATATTCAATTTGACCTAGCCCATACGGCAACAGCCCTTTTCTCTCCACATCTCCCATATCTTGTTTCTTCTCTTTGCATTGCAGCAAACACAACCTCCATGCATTGTTTGAATGTGTTTCTGGAAACAGCGGAAGTGGAGTTCCATAAAGGAATTTTTTTTTCTCTATATAAGGCCATTAAGGATGTCGACATTTAGTTGAGGCATTTACATTGCGGATGTTGACATCCACAATGCAATTTTATGAACAGGATTTTGAAATCTGCAATGCAATTTTTTAAACCGGATGTCGATATCTGCAATGCAACTTTTTAAATCGGAAGTCGCATCCGTAGTGAAATTTTATGAACCGGATGTCAACATCCGCAATGCAATTTTCTGAACCGGATGCCGACATCCTCAATGTAATTTTCTGAACCGGATGTTGACATCCATAATGGTACAAAGAAAATTTTAAAAAATGTGAACTTGATGTTGACATCCGCAATGCACTTCTCTATATCCGATGTCGACATCCGCAATGAAATCTTATGAACCGAATGTTGACATCTGCAATGCAATTTTATGAACTGGATGTCGATATCCGTAATGGTACAAAACAAAATTCAAAAAATGTGAACCGGATGTCGACATCCGCAATGCAATTTTCTAAATCGGATGTCGACATCCACAATGAAATTTTATGAACCGGATGTCGACATCCACAATGCAATTTTTTGAACCGAATGTCAACATTCGTAATGATACAAAACAAATTAAAAAAATGTGAACCGGATGTCGACATCCGCAATGCAATATTTGAACCAGATGTTGAGATTCGTAATGATCTTTTTCTAAAAAAAAAAATGTGCTACGGAAGTCCACTTCCGCTATTTCAAATAACAGATTCAAAGCAGCATCTCATTTACAAATTTAAACATGCATTGTACAGATAAGACATGCAGGATACAACGCAGCACAAAAAATAAAGGATCTGGAGGTTGTGGCTGCTGCAATGCTAATTAATCAGAGGGGAGAGAAGAGAGAAAAGGAAAATGACGATATAGAGAAACTAGGACTTTCCTTTACCATAGGGAGGATGATAACTAAAGATTGGGTCCACAATTAACGAAGAAGGGGGAAAGGTCATTGGACAAACCCTAATCACTAACTTTGACCTGTTTGCATGGACGATTGACGACATCTCAAGAATCGACCCAAGGATAACGTCACATCGTCTGTCTATTTTTAAAGAGGTGAATTTTGTATGTCAAAAGAAGATGAAGTTATGAGAAGAAAGGAGAGAAGTGCCCCAAATGAAGACTAGTAAATTGCTACTAGTCGGTTTCATAAAGGAAGCAAGCAAGGTACACAACATGGCTTGCCAATGTCGTGTTGGTTAAGAAAGCAAGTGGAAAATGGCGCATGTGCTTAGATTACACAGACCTTAACAAGGCATGTCCCAAGGATGTGTATTCGCTACCAAACATTGACCAATCAGTGGATGGTACAATAGGTCACAACATTTTGAGCTTTCTGGACACCTACTCAAGATACAACCAGATTCCCAAAGCTAAGGACAATAAGGTGAAAAAAACTTTCATAACAAAAGATGCCAATTATTTCTACGAGGTCATGCCTTTTGGCCTCAAGAATGTAGGAACGACGTACCAATGATTAATGGATAGGGTATTCAGCCACCTAATCAAAAATATTGTAGAAGTGTTTGTCGATGATATGGTTGTGAAGTCTCTGACCCCAACATAACATCTCAAGACTTGTCCAAAGTTTTCATAGCCTTAAGATCATAAAATCTATTATTGAACCTAGGAAAGTGTGTTTAGAGTAGATGGTGGTAAATTTCTTATGTTCATGTTAACACATAGGGTATCAAGGCTAGCCTAGAAAAAGGTCAAGCAATGATTGATATGAGAAGCCTAAGAATGTGAAAGAGGTACAACGGTTAATTTGAAGACTAACAACAATATCACAGTTTTCACCAAGACTAGCAAACAAAACAAGACCCATGATCAAGCTATTGAAGAATATGACCAAATTCATTAAGGATGACACATGCCAAGAAATGTTCGATCAATTGAAGCAACTACTGACCTCACATCCAATTTTATGCAAGCTAGACACAAACCAGTCATTTTTGGTATATATAGCGGCAATCGTAGATGCCATTAGTGCAACATTAGTCCAAGAAATTAATAACGATCACAAGCTAATATATTTTATAAGTTGGATGCTATAAGATGCAGAGACAAGGTACTAGATAGTAGAAAAGGTAACAACATTCCTAGTGACTACAACAAGACGACTCCAACCCTACTTTCCAAGCCATTCGATTATCGTTAAAATTATCCTATACATAAAATCTTGCAAAAGATGGACCTAGCGAGTTGAATGTCTTCATGGTCTGTCGAATTTTTAGAATTCAGTATCCAGCAAGAATCACGAGGGTCAATATAATCACAATGTTTGACCAACTTTGCCATTTATCTAAAAGGTGACCACCTTGTCGAGGAAGAGTGGTGGACCTTGTATGTGGATGGCTCTTCAAATGTAAAGGGAGCGAGGATCGGTATAGTCCTAGAAGGACCAAACGACGTAGTAATAGAGAAGTCACTCCACTTTAGTTTCAAAACCTCAAATAACTAGGTTGAGTACAAGGCCATCATAGCCAACTTCACCTTCTACAAAAAAGTAGGAGTACAAAATGATGGCTTCTTATTGTCTCCATTGAAGCTTGCATGAAGAATGGAAGCTCCATGGATGGTGTTGGACACAAAAGCATAAAGGAACGAGGATTAAGGTGTTTGGATTGGTGTAGGTGAAAGGATTCTTAAGAGGTGAGACCAACTTCTAAGGAAGAAGACTAGAGTAGACTAGAGAAAAGTTTACTCTAAGTTGAGCTCAAAAGAGATTTGTGCACAAATTTAGGTAACATTTCATTACTCAATTTCAAGCTGAAAAATACATGAAAGGATGCCCTTATTTATAGCCTAAAAGGAGACCAAGGAGTCTCCCAAAAGAGAAGGAAAAAAGGAGTTTAAAAAGTTGAATTGTGAAGCCAAAAAGGAGCATGTGGGAGGTATGATTTGCCACCTAAGCAAGTCACACTTGTCTTGCCATGGGAAGTTAACCCTCATTCTTGGAGAGTAAGTTTTAGAAGCTTCTAGGCTTCTCTAGAGTAGACGCTCCACTCTAGCCCAATTTAGGTCCATCTCCCTTTTTGGTCCAAAAATGTTTTCAAAGTCCAATTTCCTTTATGGCCTAATACATGGCCCAAAGAAAACCTTATTCTATTAGGCCAAAAATACAAAGCCCAAAATATTACAACATATTCTAGTATTTAAACAATGTTGCCCCAAAAGCTAAGAGCTTGGGCTCTCTTAGCAGTTGAGGCCCACTTTCTTGTCTGCACTTGGCCAAGGTTAGGGCACTTGTCATCATCCCCTCCCTCTTACGAAGGATGTGTTCTCATATCTACATGATTCTTTATGAAAGCAGCCTTTATTATTGGTTTTGTTATGTCTTCTTCCTCCAGGACCAAAAACTATCCTACAATAAACACCAAACAACAAATTAAGTGTTATGTTGATAAACATCCAAATAATGTAGCTCTCAATGTTCATACACCTTTTATCAAATGAATGATAAGAGTATTTGTTTGTAGGATCATTTTCATGTAGTTCCTTGTTTGTCTTGTGTTGAATACATAAAATCTTAAAAGATATTTCTTATTTCAACACATGGTTTATTTTGCTTTTCTCCTTAAGAGGAAGAAGTAAGACTAACATTTTCTTTAGACAAGTCTTTGCCCCTTAGAATGATGACTCTTTTGTTAGGGCACTCAGAAGTCTTGTGTTTTCTACCTAAACAATTGGAACATGTTGTTTCACTTATATGATTATAGGTAGAACTTTCTTTTTCTTTATTTATTTTCTTTTTCACTTGCATTTGATCTTCTACCACTTGAGATGGTGATAAAGAATGCAAGACAAACTTTATTTCCTTGTGAGTGAAGATGATTTCATTGGTAAGACCATTGTGCATGGTTTTCTTGTCAAATTGCCAAAGCCTTCCCAACAAAACATGGCAAGATTCCATAGGTACTACATCACATAGCACATTATCCTCATACTTTCCTATGGAGAGCTTGACCTTCAATTGATTTTGGAATGTCAAATCCCTACTTTCATTAAGCCAATGAAATTTATAAGGTTTTGGATGGGAATGACAGTTAAAGCCAACTTATCAATCAACCTTGTACTAAAATAGTTGCAGCATGAACCACTATCAACAATAAGAGAATAAGTATTTTCTAAAATTTTACATCTTTTATGAAAGATGTTCTCTTTTTGTGTTGGCTCTTTTGGAATGCGTTGGTTGTTAAGAAGTCTTCTAATCATTAGAAGGTCTCCTTCACAAGGGTATGCAATTTCCTTCTAATCATTTATGATGTTTTTGCGTTTGGAAAAGCTTTACCAAGTAAAAAAGTTTGAAGCTTTTTGATTTTGCATGATTCAAATATTACTCATTCGTCCTTGTTATAATTGTCATATGCACATAGGAACAATCATGAAAAATTGCCAATAACAATATTGTTTCAAAACACACAATTTCTAAACCAGGGATTAAAAAAAAGGAAGAAGGGAGAAGGGAGGGTTCGAAATTAACATTGTTCATTCATTTAGAGAATCTAACATCTACAACAACCTTTAAAATCCAGGGGCCTTCAAGCTTAGATGGTCGAAAAAAAATATTTCGTTTTTGGAATAGTTTGTTATTAAATTAGATTAAATATAATTTTTGTTTTCTGATTGTTCGTTTATAAGGCATACTTTTAAATATACTTTTCTATTTGAATATTCAAAAATAAAAAAAAATTATTTTGTACATAGGTTGGTGAGCCAACCCAGTTAACCCACCAATCCGTGGTGGGTTGAGTCGAGTTGTAAAATTTCTAACTCACAAAAAAGTGAGCTGAGTTGGGCTCACTCACTATTTACTATAGTTTTAGGCTGTTTTTTATTTATTTACCTTTCTATTTTATTATATTTATTGTGTTTTTCTAATTCTTTAATGTATGTTTTATAAGAATTAATTTATTAGTGATCATTTGACTCTGTGTTTTTTGAGAGATGATTTTAGTTACCTTTATTTTTACCAATTTTTTGGCTTATTGTCTTAATAATACTGATGTTGTAGTTTACTAGTATTAATTTGACTGCTTTAACGATAACATTATCAGAATCACTAGAAAAAAAAAACCATAATTTTTTATTTCTATAAATTATTTATAGTATTAATCTTTTCACAGTTTTTTTTTAATAATTGCAATATTTAAATTTTGAGCTTTCTTACTTTAACTAACATGTATTAAATTTAAATAATTTATTAAAATTGTTTGAGCCTAAAACTATTTATTTAGTTGTCTACAATAGTCGAGTATACCATTTAAATTACAAGATAAATGTCAGAAAATTCCCAAAATTATTTAGATTTTACCATTATTTAAAAAGAAATTTTCATTATCTAAACTGAACTAAAACTTTCAAGCTATTATTAAGTAAAGGCTAAAAAACTATTATTATTATTATTATTAACTAAAATTTGGGTTTTATGTGAGTAATACATGATTAGTTGATAATAAATAATAAAATGCAAAGTCAAATAAGGTGTCTGATCTGGTGGTGTGGAGAGAGACAAAATCCATGCCGACTTGATAACGAGAGAGAAGATGGGAATTTGGTTTCCTCGTGCTTACATTTACTCCTCATAGGTTTTTCTATCTACTTCTGCACCCAAACTTCAACTACTTCTCTTCCTCAAATTGCCCCATAATTTTCCCATCAACGATTGAGATTGATAACTAATCAAACCGAACCAAAATTAATTTCAGATTTGGTTTCTCCTTCAACGATTATGATTGAATATCATCACATATTTGTGAATGATTCAATATCCGACAAAATACACTTAACAAACTTTTTGGTACAATGGATTTTGATATTATATTCAAAAATAAATAGCTTCATACTTTCTTTTTCACTATTTATTATAATTGCTTAATATTGTTTTTAACTTCTTTTAACTCAATGTCATCCCGGTCTTCATTAAAAAAATTTAATGTTACATAATTTTTAACGACATTAAAAAATGATAAATTGACATTTTGTGTTTCTGTAGAAAAAAAAAGTCTATATCATTATGTTAAATCACCATCTTCTGATACGTTAATATTATTGAGTAAAATGTTTTCTAAAAATTATTCAACAATTGCTAAAACTATCTGAACCAACGAATGTATTAGAAAAAAAAAATTAAATCTAATTTATGCTCACAAAATCAATTTATGAAAGTAATACTTCGCAACCAAATTTATTACATTGATTATGAAACAAAAATCTGATTGCTTATTGATATATAACATCTCTTCCGTTTGTGCACACACACTTTGAAATTCATATTGCTACTAGGTTCTTTACAAGGATAACGTTAAAGATGTACAATATGATATTGAGTTCATTGATCTTGATGATCATGTCTAAGCTTTTCCATTAGCTGCAATTGCAAGACTTGTCTTTCTCTTCCTCTCACTGAAGCTACGGCATGAAGCCAAGCTTGGAAGGCACCCCTGCACAGATTTAACAGTTTTTTCTCTGAGGGATACATGATCACCATTCATTGTTCTTTCACTGCTACATACAGAGTTGTTGAACCATGACACATACGGAGTGCTGTGTGTAGATTTCGGAACTTCATCTGCACTTCTTGCTTTCTCTTCTTTCATTTCACTGTCAAAATTGTTCTCACCATCTTCACTTCGATTTTCTCTCACACTTTCGCGGAAGAGATCCAACAACTTTTTCTTCTGTGTTGTTGGGGATGGTTCAGGAACAGAACCAGGCTCAGAAGAAGGGGTTTTGTTGAGAAAAATGTGGTGCAATGGAGTGCTGCCACGAGATGGAGTAAACTCTGGATAGAAACAGGAATAAACACACAAGTTATTTGAAGGAGAAGAGAGAAATTATAGGAATAGGAAAAAAGTATTCAACTTGCCATACAATAAATCATGAACCTTTCATCCATGACAACTTTGTTTCTTTCTAATTATTAAAACAATGAAAAAGTTTCACTCCTAATCTCAGTTAAGTACACAATCAGGCCAATTAAACAGATTAAGATACTAGCAAAAGAATGTAAAAGGAAAAGCGTTGTAGGGCATCCTTACCACCCTTGACACTGTAGAAATCATCTTCACAGTCTGAGTCCAGCCAGGCTTTTGAGTCAAAAAATGATTCATCCTTTCCATCTGTGCAGTATAATAAAAATCCAAGTTCAAAAAGTTGTGTTAGAAAACCAACATGAATATTACCAAAAAAATAAAAAAGACAATGAATAATAAAACAGAATGCTATGGAAGAGGGATATTGTTAACATGGATTTCATTGGATGAGTTGGCTTATTGATTCTGACCAATTGAGAAGTATTTCATAAGGACAATGTTGAAAGGGTGGAGCATGTTATTGCTGTCAGAACTTTCCATGTCACTTAATCTTCCATCTCAATCACAACACACTAGACTCTGTAAACAAGCACATGATCCAATTCATGGCTGCATATGGGACTCATTTATTGCAGAAACAGCTGAGTCTACTTTCAGTTCTAGTGTGTTAAGAATACCCTACTCATAATAAAACAAAATATAGCAGTTCAAGAGCAATAATTGTTAGAACTGGTCAGAACAGGTAGATTACAATGTTTGGACATTTCTCATATTTTTCTACAATAACAGTCAGTCACAATGAACTACCAAACAACATCATCTTAATCGGTTATTAAATAGAATAGAAGTTTTTCTTTCACTCAATTTCAAGATATCACTTGTAATACAATTTTCCCTCAATAGTAACCCTCATAAGACTAACTTGTTGTGGTCCATAACTTGAAGTTGACTGCAAACATGCAAAATATCAAGTTAAAACATAACTTATTCACAGATAGAGGAACAGCCATAAGAGTGATGCTAAACTACTGGTCCACAATAGGATAAAAGCTCCAAAACGCAGGGACCAGGATCGCTTATAAGCATTACCAGAATATAGTAATTAACACTTAATACCATAACCATCATAAAAGCCTCCATCAATTGAACCTAAAATCACAAGTAGCAATCAAAGCATGTCATGAAATCAGGCAACAATTTGTCACTGAAATAACAACCTGGTGCGTGATGTCCATATACTATCTGTGTCATAAACACACAGTTCAACCTGGATTGGTAAAACAGCATGTTCAAGGGCACTCAGGGATTTTTGTCATATTTCAAAGCAAATAATTTGAGTAATGGATTCCTTGCTTAAAAATTACTATCAATGGACTTGTGAAGAGAAGGTATATAAGTAAGGACGAAAGATTCCTTATGCCTAAAAACAAAAAACTAAAGAACAAAATAGTATTCACCAAATTAATCATGTAAAAGTGTTAACAGATTGCTGATGTCAAAACTAGCTCTATCAATTTCGACCACCACAGACTCTCTTGTTAAAAGATTATAACTTGTTCAGAAAAATATCCCACCTCCAGTGAGACCATATAAAGGTAAAAAGATTCCATAGACTGCGTACACATGCCAAAAATCCATCGTAGCATTCTTATTATTATCCAACAACAAACAAATCATCATGGAACTGAAGAAGCAAACTCGGCATATTTTAAAGCATAGGTTCTATTGAAGACAGCAGAAGTAAACTGTGATGTGAAAAACCAGAATAATTTTCTAAAACAGATATTTAAGTTAAATATTCGGATCCAGATTGTGGAAAGAATCCAATTTAGAAGGAAAAAAGGAAAATCCCCTCCCTCACAAAAATCCACTCCAACCATGAAGAAAATATCTATCAAAATACAAATTTTATACTGCAAATAATCCCTTGACCAGGTCAAAAGACCAAAATTTGAGAAAATACCAAAAGCTCTTGTTATTACAAGAGATGAATAATAAAAAAAGAGTAATTTCAATAAAAGTACAATTTTTATATAACATAAAAGTAAATAAGGAAACCCCAGATAAAAAATTTCAGTTCTAACCATTTATATCAATAAAACAGCTTCTTTAAGGAAAAAAAAAACTTTATACCATGATGATCATGATGAAGGATGAAAATAAAAAATACAACTTTTTATGATGATGCACGAAAATAGAAAGGTTGGAAGGAAGGAAGAACCCCAGAGGGACCCTACCATCATCCCCACAGTCCGTGACTGAGAAGGTGGTGGTTGACCGAGAGGGTGACCACTGAGACTTAAACGCTGCATCATCAGTCACAAAGTTTCCGTTTTTGGGTTTTTCTTTGAAGGGTGATGAAGGAATCACGAGGTTTTCAGCTTTGGACTCCAAAGGGAGCGTGAGGTGCTTCATGTTGGGTTGCTGGTTTCGGTGGACAGAAGAGGACGAACCCATTTCACTGTTCAAGAGGAAAGAGCGTGCAGTATATAAGAAGAGTTCATGGTGCGTGTGTGTGTGTTTGAGAGAGAGAGAGAGAGGAGTAGAGTGGAAGTGAGAGAGAGAAGAGAGGTGAAGAATGAGCAAAGTCGGGGTGGGGAAGAGAATAGAATGAAGGAGTTTTGGCGTTATGAGAAGGGTGAGTGCGATGGGAAAGAAGAAAAAAATGCGTTCAAAAGAAAAGTAAAACGCCCCAATAAGAGTAGAAGAAACGATGGGTGAAAGAAAGAGGTGATTGGACTTCAAAGGAAAGGGGTTGCATCACAAAAAATATGCCAAAATTACATTTATAAAACTATAATCAATTTGTTAAATTTAGTATCAAATTATCTAAAAAATTCAATTTGGTTAATTTAGTATCAATTATTTAAAAAAAAATTCAATTTGATCATCTTAATTAGGTTGGAGTTAACACCATTTTTATACAGAACACGTATTAAGTCGTATAATTTTTAATTTTTTTTTTTTTTTTTAAATTTAAAAATTGTCACGTGTCAGCTTACCATCGTGCCACATGACAGCTTACAATCATAACATGTGGTAGTGGTAATAGTTATTTTTAATTTAGTCCTCTATTTAAATTTTTTGTTCAATTTAGTACCTGAATTGTTTAAAATGATCCAATTTCGTCCTTTCCAAGTTGAGACCAAACTAGTAAATAAGCTTAATTACAACTTATACATACATGTTACAATAACTTTTTTTAATATATACATCAAATCATTTCACCTAAATACTTAAATTATTTCATGTTTTACATTTTTTACCTTTATAATTTTTTACACATGAAATTTTTTACACTTGTAAAAAATAAAATATTTTGAATATTTAGGTGTAGTGATTTGATGTATAAATTCAAAACAATTATTTTAACATGTATATATAAGTTATAATTAAACTTAGTTACTAATTTGGTCTCAAATTGGAAAAGACGAAATTGGATCATTTTAAAAAATTGAGGTACTAAATTGAACCAAAAATTTAAATAGAAGACTAAATTGAAAACAACTATTACCAGTGTCACGTGTCATGATTGTAAGCTACCACATGGCACGATGGTAAATTGACATGTGACAGTTTTTAAATCTTTTTTAAAAAAAATTAAATTTAAAAAAAATTAAGAATTATTTTTTTTAAATTAAAAAAAATAAAAAAATTTCATGACTTGACACGTGTCTTGTACGGACATAGTGTTAACCCCAACTTAAAGGAGATGACCAAATTGAATCTTTTTAGATAATTGAAGTACTAAATTGAACAAACCAAAAATATGAGAACCAAATTAAACTTAACCAAAAAATTGGGATACCAAATGAGTAATTATACCTTTTAAATAAAATATAAAAAAAACAATTACATTTGTCTTTTTTCACATGTTATGTTAAATGACTCTTACATCCATATTAGTAGTTCGTATAAAGTACTATTTCTAAATTTGTTTCATTTTTAAATTAAATATATGTTTTATGACTTTTTCAAAGTCATACAATACATATTTCATAAGAAACTATAAAACTATGAACTGCATAAAAGTTATATTTAAACATCGCTTGTTACATGATGATGAAATAAGTATATATTTAATTTAAAAATGATTTTTTTAAGAAAATAGTTTAAAAGATGAAATTATATTTAATTCTATAATTTATTATTTGTGATGACAAGATACATTTTTAAAATAATTATTAAAAATTATAACTTTTAATGTATGGCAATTTATACTTAGATAATAATAATATTAAATTATTTATTGTTAATATATAAGAATTAAAATTTTTTATCTTCTTACAAAATAGTTATAAAATTAAAGATAAAACAATTTCAATTTGGTTGAAGTCTTGCCTTAGATGTCTAAGGTCAATGATAAAATGACTTCAATGATAAAGTTCGACATTAGATAATTTGTCGATGAAAAAATGATTTCATTGTAATTGAAGTTTGAGCTTAAAGAAACTAAGGTCGATGATAAAATGATTTCAATATAACTAAAGTTCGACCTTAAATAAACTATGATTGACGATAAAGTGACTTTAGCTCAACACAAGTTTGACCTTATATAATATTAAGGTTGACGATATTTGGAATAAAGGTTTGTGTGGGAGACAATAATATTCTTGTAACCTATCAAAAGCTCTTAATTATATATTTTTTCATTTTTTTATGGTTATTGACATAGTTAGAAAAGGTTGTGAACAAATAGGCAAAGATAAAATGGAGTTGTTTCTTGTTATGAAAAATAATTAAAATATTAACTTGTTCCCAATAAGGAGCATTGCATTAAATGAGTCCAAATTCTTTGTTATTTTTTTGTGTTGTCTCTCTACTAAGCCTTAAAAATACACATGATATATTAACAACATCTTTTTTAATATATTTTAAAACATCAAAATCAATGTCCATTAGTATATTTTGAAGGCACAATAAGAAAACATCAAAAACTCAAAAAATATTGGGAACAAAGAAACATGTCGGGGATGTATATAACGTATATAGTAATATTTGTATGCATATAAGAAATGATGTTACAACATCAAAACCCTTTATTCAGGTATTGTAACCAAACTAGAATGTTGATAATATTAAGAATCAAAAAGTAGGTAGGAAGCCATTATAGCTTAATTTGTTAAAACAATTGATAAGTAAAACTCACTTGAAACATTTTAGCCAATTTTTGGTAAAATTATTTACCCCATGTTACCCTTTTAGGTTCCTTCATGAAATTTTCCAATTTTTCAATCTATTTATTAGAACACAACAATCTCAAATCATTAATTAGACATGCCAAAACACAACTCATTACTACTACATGTCTATAGTTATGATTGTCTCTGTATAGTACAAGTATCAATTCACTACTCACTAACTTTACACAAATTATAAAGACATTCATAGGAATAAACCTGAACTATAAACTTAATAATTATAGTCAAACTAAACTAATTCCAAACAGACTCAAAGAAACATAATTATTGCATTTGAAAATTGTTGATTTTTTAGGAAAGAAAGAGATATATTGTAAATCATCAAGATGAGCACATTATACTCTGATCCATACAACGAGCACATTATACTCTTGACTTGTGTAATTCTTCTCCATGCTAAGTCTAAATTGTATAACTCTTGACTATAATGAAGATGAGCACATTATACTCTGATCCATACAACGAGCACAAGGACACTAATATGTCTCATTGACAAACATTGCATTTTTTTAGAATATTGCAATAACTCAGAAACTCTTTTTTTCATACCCGTCACTAATGTGGTGTTCATTTATCCAGCTTCAATCCATACTACCACTAGTGCAAAAAGCATTTACAACATCACCAGTTTCACGTTGAATGTAGCAAAATTCGACGTTAAATATGCACTGTGGCATTTTTGTAAATATTTTGTCAAAATTGACGTCAAACACCCTCATAATAGATGTCAATTTTAAAATTGATGTCGGACCTAGAGTTGACCAACATCCTTTAACATTTGCTAACCCTAGGTCTGATGTCCTTTAACATTTGTTCTAAAATGGTTCAACATCAATTTGTCTTTTAAAATTTCAGAAACAACGTTACTGCTCTCACCTTTCTCTTTCTCGTTTGCGGAAAACCTCCAAAGTGCATCGACAATGGCAAACTTGTAGAAGGAAGTTTTTCAACCCATTTCACTACATCTTGCTATTGTGATGCTCGTTTGTACTCAAGCTTTCATTTTCCCGATTGCATTTCATATTAAGGTTGATTTTTTCATTTATGTGTGCCGTAAAGGTTGTACTTTTGTGTTTTTTCATTTTTACTCAAATATTTGGTATTCAAATGTTGAGTATTCAGGTTTGAGATGTTGGTCACATGTTCATAGTTTTGATTATTTTGGGGGGTGAAAAACTTCAAATTGGTCACCATCTCTAAGGTATTTTTTTTTATTTTTGTAGTATTTTTCACCTATTTTTCACCTTATTTGAGATACTCGGAGTACTTAGAAAATTCTAGAAATTTTTGTTGTGTATTCTTAAATTGTATATTGATTTTCCATGGGTTCAGTGGAGGAAAATATTGACACAAAATTTTAGAAAAATAACCCACAAATTGACATTTGTTGTCCTAGTAATACAATGTCAATTAATGTCTAATACAAATTTAACAAACGTTAATTGACGTATGTTCAAAGATAACAAACGCCAATTTAACGTCTCCTACTATTACGTCAAACTTTCAACAAACATCAAAAAACTTGAAATAACATACATTAAAAGCCCTTTTTGTGTTAGTGTACATTCGCCACTTGGGGATGGACTAACTAAGATGAGTGGTGGTTGTGTCTACTTGAACCAAGGTTCAAGACAAGACCAAGGGATAGGCTCTCAAAGACAAACACTCATAACCAAAAGAAGTTATAATAACTCTACTTCTTTCAACAATCCTTTACAAGTGGGGAGGAGGTCCTCTAAAATAGCCTAAGAGAGGGACTTCTTAGCAAGGATACAAAGATGATGGGCTACTTAGAAAAACACAAAAGAAAAGGTTATAAAAACCTCAATAATGAGGGAGAATATTCTCCAATCATTACAAAATAAATTAGAAGGTGTTTTATCTAGCCTGGGTGACTTTTGGAGACAAGTAGAACGACACAATTTTGGCAGCATTTCTTTACTAATCTCAAAATTGATCTTTACAATGGGAGAGGGCCTATAATTATAGCCTAAGAAAACCGCAAAGGTGTCTCAAAAAATGAGACAAAAAAACCCTATGACACAAGCACAAAGGGACCCACAAGGATCATGCAATCATGAGTGACTTGCCGAGTGGCAAGGCCATGCTCTTCTCGTGGGAGAAAGCTTGCACCTATTTAGGAAGACTTGGGGCCTAAGCAAGCGCAAGTTAACCCTAATTGGCGCATACACTCATGTCTCACATCCCTAGGCCCAAAACCCAACACTACAAGCCCAAGCCCCAATACACAGGCCAAAGAAAACCATATGCTACTTGATCCATAATGCAAGGCCAAAACAAAATCTACATTACTAATTATCATAATCACTAGCCTAAGAGAATAAGAGCTTGGGCCCACCTATCTTAGATGAAGCCCACTTTTCTTGTATGTGTTTGGCCATGACTCTTGTGGATTGTCCCTTAACTAGGGTTTTGCCATCAATGTCGAACATCACTTTCACCGATAATGACTTTCACACCACAAGTTTGGATCAAAACTATTGAAATAAACCAACCCAAGTGACCAATGAGATTTTGATGGTAACAAAACAATCACTCTACTACATGATGACATATCTCCCACCTAAGGTACAATTACTAGAAGTATGTTAAGAAGAATACAAGAAGGTTGAGAGAATGCAAAAACTAATGGGCTTCAACTCCTTTTCACTTGGGCCAAGGAGGACATCAAGATTTGATGGGTTTTTAATTAGTCCAGTAGTATATATTTAAACTAGGCCATGGTTTCAATAAACATAAATCATAATTGGAGACATAATGAAAATGGATCATAAAAATCACCTAACTATCGAATTGGATCCATTAAGGCAAAAATTCAATACTTAGGCCGAGAGCTCCATGCTAGCATGCTTCACACTTAAAATATTTAGCATATGGTGCAAATCTGAGTTTAAGCTCTTTCATGCTCGAGTAAAATAATAGGTGAATGAAAAGAAGACCTATACCCACAAACTTCAAGAACAAAGCGTTGAAATTCAAGGAAAAACGTCAAGCTCAAGAAATTAAACATGGCTCTACTCGAGAAGGAAAGGACTCAAAAGCAACCAAAGACTTAAAGGATGGAATTGTTGAATCCTTTAAGACATGCTCCATAAGGGCACTAGAATAGACTAAAGTCTTACATTCCAGTTGTGAATTTTCCATAATGGATGCATATAAAATAGTTGTTGATGGAAAACTAGTAGAAGAATAAGATAGATTGAGTTTTTGGTGTTTTCTTATTGTGCCTTCAAAAGACACTAATGGACATTGATTTTGATGTTTTAAAATATATTAAAAAAAACATTGTTAATATATTGTGTGTATTTTTAAGGCTTAGTAGAAAGACAACACAAAAAAAAAAATAATAAAGAATTTGAACTCATTTAATGCAATGCTCCTTGGGATTAAAGTAAATACTTTAATTATTTTTCATAACAAGAAACAACTCCATTTTATCTTTGCCTATTTGTTCATAACCTTTTCTAACTATGTCAATAACCATAAAAAATGAAAAATTATATGATTAGGAGCTTTTGATAAGTTACAAGAATATTATTGTCTCCCATACAAACCGTTAATGATTTAAACGGTGTTAAAAAAAAACCAAATTGAACAAAATTGACGAAAATTGGGACCTATTTAAATAAAAATTCAAAATTATAAATGATTTCACAAAATTTGACAAAAATTAGAACCAAAAAGGTATTTTAACCTTTAATTTATACTTGATTGTCTTATTAAGTATATGGACACAATCATTATGGAGCAAGGCCGGTCAAACATGTATGGATTTATTGAGTCTCAAACCATTCAAATATTCTAGGAACACAAACTCAGATTGAAAATTATTTGCAAACATGGATATTTGAGTCACAAAGAGATATTTACCTTGTGCCTTACATTGATGGGTAACTCACGTAATTATTCATCTACCTATTTGTCATTTATTGTAGGTCTTATTGGCAACTAATGATTATCAACCAAAAGAATGCATGGTTTGTCTAGTTTTATTCTTTGCATTGGAAGATGAATGATGATTTGAAAACCATGCTATAAACATAAGTGTTACTTTTTTCATATCATGGAATTAGTATACATTACTACTAACATATGTTATCAATTAAATTAGAGTTGTGAGTAACACAAACATGTTAAGTGGAAGGATCACACAAAACAATTTCAAGTTATATATCCCAAAATTAAATCTCTTTCAATCTATAAATTCATAATTTTGGCACAACTTTTATTACATTAAAGTTTGATTATTTTCTTTATCATTTTTAGTGTAACAAACATAATGATTCATTCAAATGTGGTTATTACGTTGTGTTGGATGAAAACCATCATACAGGTAGTAATTAAAGAGAAATATGCAGAAGCAATACCTTTTATATGTTACAAATTACATCTTACTTTAAAAATTATATTGCTACATAGTTGTGTATTTTTTCCGACCTTCATGACCATCACTTATTTCACATGAGTAATGCAGCAAATAGAAAGAAAATGGACAACTTTCTCCTCCAACAATGAAATTAGTTCAGCCTAAGAATTAGTATATATTTAGTTTAGATTAAAAGGTTCATGGGACAATTTTAGATTATGAAATCTATATTTTATATTACAAAACCTTTTGTTTTGTGATATATACGTTGCATTGGATTTTGTTTTGGTTTTCAGGTTTAATTAATTGACAATGTATAAAAAAAACATTTTTAAAAAAAGAAGTAACATTTTACGTCCATCAAAATATTAACCGACTTAAATTTATGTTGCCTGAAATAAATTTACGTCGCCTAAAATAGTAATTAAAGTAAAATTTTAATATTCTAATAAACGTAAAATGTTGTCTTTTTTTATTTAAATTATGGCAAAATTCACATCAATTTCTATAACAGTATACGTCAATTTCTTTCAATTACATATAGTGTCCGATATAAATTTAGGTATGTATTAGCCCTGACATCAATTTACGGTACCAATAATAATGTCGAAGATTTCCTTAACATAATGGAGTAAAACTAACATGTGTTAAATTTTATAAATTTTCATATTTATGCTAACATTATTAAATAAATTATCCCTAGGTTTGTATTATATTATTGGATCACGACAATAATATTCAACAAAAAAAAATGTAATTATAAATGATAAAAATAAATAAAAAATATTTTTAAAATATTATATATATATATATATATATAGTTTTTTAAAATGATATATAATAATGCATGATAAAAAACACAAAAAACATATTTTATATAGTTAAATTTTTATGTAATTTTAATCATAATAAAAAATTGTACTGGTAAATATTTTTAATATGCAAATATATTATATATTTACGATAAACAATATATATTGTGATATAAAATTATTATTATCTAGATATATTTTTTTAAAAAAATATTAAATTGCAATTTAGAAAAGAAAACGATAAATTTAAAGAGTAAACAGCTTAAGAAAAATTACAATAAATTATTTTTTAAAGATGCCTCTGAAAACACATTCGTTGAAGAATTATTACTAAAAAGGTTTTGATTTTAATTTATATTAAAAGATGGTTGTAGAAGTCAGATTCATAGTTTCGTTTTCTGATAATGTCTTATAATGTCACTTTATATTTCTTTCTTATCTTATATATATAAAGGAATTATTTCTTTCATATATAGAGCAAGGAGATGAAGTGTAACTTATTGAAATTATTATATCATTAATAAATTTTAAATATGATAACTTTATATATAGTGTAATAAAAAATCTATTTAACCATTTAATTATAATGATACATTGAGTAATTCTTTGTGCCAAATTTTATAAAAAAAAGAAGAAAAACAATAAAATGATAATTAAGTTATTCAAATATATATTTTTTAATATTATATATATATATATATATATATATATATATATATATATATATATATATATATATATATATATTTGCCCATCAAAACCTCAAGAGGCATTTATTCATCCTACTTTTCAATGCTTCGTTAATAGATAATCAATATTGAGCCATATCTCTTTGTTTGAGTAACATTTTTCAACAAAACTCCTTGCGGGTCTCCTTGCTTGAGCTATATTGCCATGCTAAAGTTATATTCTTCTCCTTGCTCAGTTATGTTCCTCTCTCAAACTATATGTTCAAAAAATATTGTTTAAGTAATAATTTCTCACTTAACATGTATTTCTCTCTTGAACAAGAAATGAAAGTTCAGAAGCTAAAAGCTCATGATAACATGACCAAAGTTACCAGTTTATCCAATCAAGTACTTTACCATATCATCTATGCTCAAAGTTTAATTAGATTGATTCCGATTGTCACGAAGATATAAAATATAACAGATAACCAAGCAGAAGCAATGTCAAGATCAAAATTTTCCTAAATAAATACTCTGCAAAATAATAAAATACATAAAATAGATAAGGGAAAAATCAACAAATACTAAAACTTTTAAATGTGGGAAAACCTCAATATGAAGGAAAAAGTCACAGAACTTTATCCAGTAAAAACTTTCACTAATAATAATTAATCGGTAGACCATAAGTTTTTTTAGAGATTCCAAGGATTAATAGAGCATTATTTCCTTCACCAACAAGGTGAATAACAAACCTCATTAGGTATTTTAAATAAACAATAAAGGGAACCCCAATATATGAGAGGAGGAATAAAACTTTTTCTCTAAGGTAGCTTCTCTGCACAGACTTGCATACGATAAACTAGTTGCTATTTTTTTCTTTTTCACTCTCTCTGATGGCTTCTCATTAAAGACACTCACAACTTCTGTTTCTTTGTCTCTCACTCTATTTTCTCTCATAACAAACCTGATGCAAAGGGTTGCATATTTAAATTGCATAATAGGTCTCGGGAACCTATGAAAAATACATCATCTTTTTTCTTCCTATTTTAATCAAAAACAACTCAAGACACTTCAAATAAAAAATCATATCTCCCTGAAAATAGGACATTACATTGAAAATCAATCCAACCTAAAGTGAGTGACTAAAAGCAATTTTAGACCTAACTTCTACACCTAGTTCATATATAATTTAGAGAACAACATACAACAGTATTTCGACATTCTACTTGTCCAAAACTCCAAAGTTCAAAGTCTAACCAAAATGTAATATGATGAACTCAAATGTCAAATTTTCATTACAATCTTTTTAAGGCAAAAAATTTCCAAACCACTAGAGAAGTTCCAAATCTATTTCAAAATTGCCAATAAAATTCAAGTGAATGTAAATAACCTTAACTAGTGGCAGATCTTGACCTGTATATTTGGTGGAGCCAAAATAATATGTTCAAAATTTATATTATTAATACAATAAAAATATAAGTATAATTGTAACTATAAAAGAATTCACACACATACATAAAATATATAAGTATATAAATGATTGTCCTTAGTTCCTTAAAATCCTTTACCAATAACTAAGTTCCTTAAGATCTTTCATCAATAATTAAAACAAAACTAAAAGTAATTGAATCAGATCTAAAATTGTCTCCAAAAAATTCATCTTTCATTTTATTTTGTAATATATATATATATATATATATATATATATATATATATATATATATATATGTGTGTGTGTGTGTGTGTGTGTGTGTGTGTGTGTGTGTGTGTGTGTGTGTGTGTATGTATGTATATATTAATTTAAGATTGAAAAATAATTTATCATAATCTAATAAAAAGTTGAAAGACATAACTAAACATAAAATATATGATAATTAAGTCACAATTAAAAATCGATTATGAAAAAACACATAATACATTACTTTTTCTTCTATATTATAAACAATGAATATACCAAACGCTTATATTTCTTTAAGTGAGATAAGATACTTACCGTTTTTTGTTCGAGAATGGAAGAGAACAAAGGAAAGATGAGAGCAAAAATAATAAGTGTGTCTAATTTCATTATTTTTTTCATAAACAAAAGAAAGAATCATGAGTAAGAAAAGAGATGAGAGTAAAAATAATGAGTTTGTGTTTAATTTCATTTTTTTCATAAATAAAAGAAAAAAACACAGTCAGTGTGAGAAATCACTACAATATATAAGAAATTAAAAGATAATTAGATAAAAAATAAAAATATCTTAATATCTTATTATTTTTTTATTTTTTATTATATTTAATTTATAGTTTATTATTTATTAATATTAAATATTATACTTTATAAAATAAATAAAAATATATTTAAAATTTTCAATATATAATGCAAAATTTAAAATTTTTAAAATAAAATATATAATTTAACTTTTTTTAAATAAAATACAACTAAAAAATTTTCAAAAAAAATAGGGGGGCCATGGCCCCGCCTGCTCCTCCTATAATCCACCTCTTAACTTTTCGAGAAAAAAAAACCATTCAATAAATTACATTTTTATTAATTTGGTATGACATGCAAGAGTCTCCCCTAAAATTTTATACTCCAAGTTTCATCGTAACATGAATTCAAAGTCAAATAAGATTAAATTCCCTTTACCTTAATTTCCCTTTATGTAAGAAATTCAAGGTTGAAAAGGAAGAGAAGCCGAAACCATCATGACAAGAAAAAAAGAATCTTAGAGCACTTTAAATTCCAAAACCTTGCCATCCAACAATAAGAAAAGAAACAAAACCCACAAAACCTTCATACATCTCAAATCCCAAAAGCCTCATTTCAACATTTTTTTGGTTCCAGATCAAATAAGAAATAAAGGCTCATAATAAATATCTTAAAAAATAAAATACTTATACATAAAAAAAATACCCTGCATGGAAGGAAGTGTTTAATAATTGTGAAACTGTAATTTTCTGATTTTTTTAATATTTTTGAAGAAATTGAAAATCCACAACTCAATAAGATGAAGTTGAAACATATTATAACTATAATTATTAGTTTTTTCTCACTTCAAAACTTGTCTAAATTATTTTTGGGACCTTTTCAACCACGCGTCCAAAAGGGTGACCTCTTCAACAATATAGGCACATTAAACCTCACATATCATGTTGGTTTAAAAGATAATATTTTTTCTAACTATGTGCTTTAAAAAACTTCCAACTTTTTCCTAAAAGAGGAAGCTTTTAAATTTAGTTATTTATGTATGAGAAAAGTTTAAACAAAAAGAGGAGAATAAATTAAGTTGGAATCGCATATGTGAAGTGGAGGAATGGATTCAAAGTGGCTGAAATTGAAGAATGTGAATTCAACTTAGAATCCAGATTGTACGCATAGATTATAAAGTTATGCACATAATTTCCACTTGATGAATGCAATCTAACATAATTTAATGGGAACCTTTTTTACATTATAACTCACTTTCCAGTGTCTTTGATCTTAACGAGACACGTTTGCATGACTTCTATAAGGAAGACTTTAATATAGAGACTCATCTCAGTCTGTCACTAGACTAATCATTGACTCTGAAACCAATAAAGATTCTTTTCAAGAGAATTCACTCGAAAATCATAACCTTAATGAGATATAAATCTAACTCATATAAGAGATTGACACCACTTTCAATAAAAATTTTAAGATGATGAATTTATGAATTTTATTATTTCTCATCTTTACTCTAAGTGATTTAAATTTACAGATAATTTTCAACAGACTTTTTCATTTATCAATGAAACTCTGATTCTAATTCTCGTGAAAAAAAATTGTATAAACAATAGCATAAAAATCAGTTTTCATACCTTTATAAAACTGTTTTAGGATGGCTTTTTCTAAAAGTATAGAGTAGTAATAAAATTCTTACATTTAATGGAAAAATATGTTTCTCATGCAAAGTGTTTTGATAACTTTCATCTTTAGTGTGATAGTAACAGCAATGACTGATCTTCGTAAATAACATTTTTTTTTTAGTTTTATTCAGTGCCGTTAAGTTGTCGTTACTTGTTAAACTGACGTGACAATTGTTTCTTGAACGGATTTTTATCTTCCGTATAACATGTTTTTGATAATTTTCAATTTTAGTATTTCAATTTTATATTTGATAGTTCTATAATGTATTTTTTATTCAATAACGTCAAAGTTAATAATATTTTATCGGGTTTAGTGGATTTTCTTTTTTGATAAGTTTCATCTTGGAGAAATTACTTGCTAAAATTTTTTATTAAAAACTTTCTAGCGTCTAAAAATTATGAGGAGTCACCATACCTCATGTTTTCATCCTATTAGTTTCTACATCATGAAATAAAGAAGTGCACTACTTATAGCATATCCATCGTGGTTATGGGTTAAGGACATCGTACTACAAGGAGACTGGTAGTGTAGTGGAGGACATACATTAATTTGTGGGATATATTTTATGAAACTCCTTAACAATTCACGTTAGTATCATTAATGAAAAGTCAAACTCCATTAGGGAGAATGGCTTTCTGCCGGTTAAAAGGGTCGAGAAAAAATAAAATTGAAAGAGAAAATCAGCTATGAGAAATGCATATTGATTCTCTAGTTCATTCTTAATTAGAATTCTTTATCAATTATTATATGATTATCATTCATTCAATTTTCATACAGATTTGAATTAATTGAGTAAGTGTCAATCAATTTGTTAAGTACCTCTTACATTTCCAAGCATCTATGTTTGAGATTTATATAAAAATGTCTCATTAACAATCAATTTTAGTGATTAAAAATTGTTAGTCACTATAATAACCAATTTAAATATCAATTTACAAAATAAAAAATTATTGGTTACTAAAATAATCATTATTATGAATAAAAAATTATAATTGGTCACTAGTTAATTAGAGACTATAATTTAGAAACCAATTCCTTTAGTAGAAAAAACCTTAGTAACTAATGCTTAGTGACTAATTTCCTTTGGTAGCTAAATTTAAAAACTAATTTAGAAACCAATTTTAATTTTTTATTCATAATAGTGACTATTTTAGTAACCAATAATTTTTTACTTTGTAAATTGGTCACTATAATGACTAACAACTTTTAGTCACTAAAATTTGTACTAATGAGACTTTTTTGTAGTGTACCCCTTCAATTAAGTAAACAAAAGATTGTTAGAATTAAACAAACTACCGAAATTCCAATGAAAGTTCAAAACTGAAATTGACAAGTGTTAAAAAACAATTTTAATAACAAAAAATTAAAAATTAAAAAAAGAATAAACTATATAGACTTCCATATGGAAGGTGAGAAAAAAGTTACAAAAAGAGAAAATAGAAAAATGCAGTATGGAGAGTAATGTATAAAGTAATGATACTATCTTTTGCCTTGATTACTTTTGTAGTCTTTGGAATGAAATATTTTCAAATCTAAATGAGTAAACTTGATTATGAATAATCTCCATTATCATGTGTATCTTCATTATTTTTATTATTTTTATGGCATGAGACACTTTGAAGGGAAGGTTCTAATAATATCTTCAAATCCAATATGACACTTTTGAGGAATTAAATCAAATAATATCTCATATACAATTGAGAATAATAACTTGTTTATGTGTTTAGATTATGTGCCTTTCCCAAATAAAATTGTTCATTTAAAATCATCACATCAAATCATTCTTATCACATTCACAGGTCCATTAGATCATCTATCAATAGAACAGACAATCTTAACAAACTAGATGCTATATGACTTTAATTATCCCTCATCTGCACAAAAGCACATGTTAGAATGTTAAGAAAACACATGTTCATTAAACATAAAATCCGTCAAACGGTTAATGAAATTCAACAAATTAGACTTTCTACTAAGTCTCGCCTTGTTAAACTCGTCTATTAAGGATTAAAAGCTAGTTTCAACCATTGGTTTCAGTTAAAGCTTATATAATACCAATTGGAAAAATTCCAATTAAAACAGTTGATTTAATCTTAATTACAATCCAAGAAAGCTAAAATTAGATGTTTGAAATGTGAGTAAAAATGTAGTCATCAAGTACAGAGCCCTTGCTTCAACAACATGTGAGTTGTAATGATTGAATTTTCTTATGCAAGATCTTCATATATCCTACTCACAACCTATTTATTGTGGTAATCTCTTTGTCATAAAGATTACATCTAATCAATTCTTCTATGAACGTACTAAACATATAGAAATATTGAACTTTCTATACGCTTTGTTTTCTACATTTAGAAATTTGTGTTCCTTTTCTTCCATATCTTTTCCTCTTTTTCTCTTGGCATTCTTTAGCTTTTGTTCATTCTCTATTTTCTCTTTTCTCAATGTTTGTCTATGTTTTTCTTTGTTCATCATGTAGCATTGATGGGAATGGCGGGGAAGATTCAAAGAATTCTGCATTGAGAAAACTTTCTACTCTCTTTGTTGTCTAACATTCCAACCACAAACTCTCTCGATTGGTAGAGTGACTGTTTTGTTATCACCAAAACCTTATTGGTTAGTGGGGTTCGTCTACTTTGAAAAAATGTGCTTAACTCACTAGGCGAGCCAAGTGTTAACTGAACGATAAAGTGTTTTATGATTTTTTTTTTAAAATGTAAGCTTTTAAAACTTTTTAATTGCTAATATTTGTTTATCTTTCACTATTTTGTTATATTTAATTAATATATTGTATTTGAATAGTATTGTTATGCAATGAAAAATTAATTGTGACGTATTAACATTTAAATTGAATTGAATATTTATGTATGAATGAAAATTGATGATGATATTTGAAAGTGATTTGAGATAAAATGTATGTGAGAATAAGAGTATGTGAATGAATTTGGTGTGATTTTATATTATATGATTTGAACATAGTTGTTCTCAAGGAGGAAGTATCATGTTGAGAGGTTGTAGGGAACATATTGAATTTGGGACCGTGAAGGAGATGTGCTTAACAAAAACATGTGCTTAACTCCTTGAGCAAGCCAAGTGTGGACTAAGCGAAATAGTGTTTTATGAACTTTAAAAAAGAGTTTTTGGATGTTTTAAAATGTCAATATTGGTTTATATTTCACTATTTTGTTATATATAATTAATATATTGTATTTGAATGTTATTATAATGTAATGAAAAATTAATTATGATTATTAAAATTGAATTAAATGTTTATGTATGAAAAAAAAAATGAATGATGGAATTTTAAAATGATAATAGATAAATGTATGTATGAATAGTATGTGAATGAAATTGGTGTGATATGATATACTATATAATCTAAACATAGTTATTTTGAAGGAGGACGTACTATGTTGAGAGGTTGTAGGTAGTGTATTGAATTTGAGATTATGAAGGAGATGATTCTAACTCTACACATATTGGAATAATGTATATGAAAATATCAAGTAATGAGAGTTAATGGAGGTTTTAGTGATCTAGTTTGCCATGTGTGATAACACATATTTTGTACACCCATTTATTTCTTTATTATACATTAATTTCACTTTCCATTTTTTTATTTTTGTAGTTCATTTTTCTATTAGTGATAAATTATATATATATATATATATATATATATATATATATATATATATATATATTACTTTTGCATAATGCATTGAATTCTACATTTATATGGATATAAAATGGACATATGTATGATTAGATTTGGTTTTTTCTACTATTTTTTACAATTTTTATTTACAATTTTTGAAGTTGAAGTAGAATTGCTGAAAATTAGGATTTAAGTTCAAACGTATTAGAGACCACATTCTACCTAAAACAAAGGAACCAAAAGTCAATTACACAATTTTTAGGGTTTTAGTTTTCCTCATTTTCTTTCTATTTGTCATCTTTTCAAACTTTATCGTTTTTCTTGTTGTATTTTGTTATCATATAATGGAGAACTAAATCTCTAATGATCAATTCTCGAATTCAACATCAAACAACATGAATCGAGTTTTTGCATTGATCGTCTATTGATTTGAGTTTTTCTTAATTTTGAATTTGCGTTTCTAAAATTAGAATTTGAATTAGAAATAAATTGAAACTTAATGTGATAATTGAATACAAATTGAGTTGAATAATATTGAGATTTAATTTGTAGAAATTAGTTTAGTTGATTGATTGAATTGGTAAGTTATTCACATTTGAATCTAGTTTTAGAAAACTATGATTTTTAGATTGTTTGGGTGTTTGAGCATGTGGATTAATCTATTTTGATTATTATTAATTTCAATTTTAATATCTAATTTTGGTTTCCAATTTATGCTTTTCTCTTTAAACTAAACCTTCAATTTTAATTTGTACGGGAAAAATACTAAATATGGAATGCAATCTAATATGTGTCATATGGGAATCAACCTAAGTTATGTTCAATACAACAAGATTTAGAGAATTCTAGTATTATTTTTATTTCACCTATGATAGTGATATATAAGTGTGAAAAAAAAATTATGTTTTATAGGTTACAAGGAATTTACCTTATCATATGAGGACGACTTAGTTTACTTGAATGTACCTCTATATGAGTGAAGGTCGTACGAAAAAGCAAATCTCTAAGTCTAACTCAACATACAAACTGTAAGACCCTTAGAAATGGCTAAAGGTATAGTGGAAAACACAAGAGCAGATGAGGTGCATGGCTACTCTGGGTAGACGAGTTGAATATGGCTAGATAATGTCTAGTGTTAGACAACCCTTTGCGTTAGATGAATGCCTATTAGACGAGTGGAGTTTTAGACACTTAAGGGTGTTAGATGCAATGAGTGAGCAACATTCGTGGTATACTTTGCATGGCTGAGCTCGTTACATGAGGTCTAGTGTTTTAGGGGGATCTTGAGAATAAAGACAAAGGAAAGACTCAGGGAAGATACAGAAAAGATCTAGAGGAAGAATGGGGCCTGACACTTGATACGTTGTTGTCTTTTCTTAAGATAAAGGTGACCTAGGCATGAATATGATGTTATTTTTCTTTCTATTGAGGAACAAGTGTAGTGCACATCAAAAGGTATTGTGTTGCCCCCTTAAAATAGCAATACTAGACCATATTAGGTTAAGGGAAGCATAATATCAAGTCTTATTTTCCTATATTATCTTCTCTCGATCTTGTCAAATTCTCTATTTTCTCTCTAAGTCTTTTCTTCGTTGGTTTTGGTTGTGCTCGTTGAGTCACAACATAAGGGTGGATTGGTTCTTATAATCATTGTTGTTGTGATATGGCTCTAGAAGGAGAGGGGGAGGGAGGTTAATAGAGCATGAAATTAAATTCAAAATATATGCACACAAATATACAAATGTAAACGTATTAACTAATTAAACTAAAAGTGTAGGGATAGAGAAAATTCACACAACACATTATATTGGTTCACCACTCCCTGAGGCACTTAATCTATTAAGAAACTTGATTAAGAAATTGCGCTAATAAAAAAAATTGGTTAATAATGAGCATCACCTTTTCCAATTTACATGAGTTTCAGCCTCTCCATGTACACGAGTACAAACCTCTCCAAGGTACACATAATATCAATAGATTAATAACTCTCAATTACAATGAATAATCAAATAACACTCTCATAGTAGTAGTGTACAAGACATATGTTACAACTTCACTTAGTGAAGGATTTTACAATATTCAAGCTCTCAACCTAGTATTTCTCTAAATACTATTGATACGACAATTTCTCAAGACTTTTTCTTTTTCTATTATCTTGTCCATGTCCTTTTCGTATGACTACGCGTCCATCATCCATTACATAGTTGTGCTTTAGCTAACCATTGAGAATTTAAATTGTAGCTTTTCATTCACAATCTTCTTGATATGGAATGACTTGATCCATTTCTTCAATTTGATTTTCAGTTTGCATCTTCAATGTCATTCTTCAAGACTTGAATTTTGAATCAACTAATGCTCTTCAGGATATCTTCTTCCCTGTTATGATTGAGCTTATATTTGATTTTAATTCTTCTCTTTTCAACGTTCACAATTGTCTTGTTAAGGAAATTTGTGCAACTTGATTCTGCATTTGAATCGTTAGAGCAATAATATCTGACATTTAATCAAACAATTCATTCATCAATTATGTCCTAACATTTAGATCATTTGAACATTTGATTAAAAAAACTTTCTTCTTCTAGAATTTAATTATCAAGAGATAATTTTCTTAACTCATTGTAATTCATATTATAGAATCTTTGTTTCAAAAACTTAGATCAAGATATCAATTCATATAATCAATCAAAGATAAAAACATATATCAGACCATCAAAGCGTATTATAACTATTTCAATTGTTTATGTCGACTGACGCCTTGTTTGTCTAATTGCTTAAGCTACCTTGGGTCGTCTAATGCCTTAGTCGTCTTACACCTTAGTCGTCTAGCATAGTTACTTAGGTTGTCTAGAGACTTGGGTTGTCTAATGCTTTAAACCCGATGAACACACATTTTGCACTCGTCTAAAACATTGACTCGTCTATTGTTTGGACTTGTTTAATGCTAAGACTGAGCCTTTGCATATACTAGGCTTCCAACTTATTGTAACACACATAACTTTTGAATATTAACAATTAAGCATACATAAGCGTAAGTTTTGGTCACATATTTTGATATGTAAACGATATTAATCAAGTATTCAACCTTGTTATATCTGTTAGACATTCTCTATTAGTCATTTAACACAACTTCAACTCTAAGTAGACACTTAATCATCTGGTAACATATTTTGTTATCATCAAAACCTTATTGGTAACTAAGGCCCATCTACTTCAGTAGTTCTGTGAAAAGAAATTGTGTTGAACTTATAGTGATGTTGTGTGCTTATGAGAAGCTGAGTTGAGAGGTAAGGGAAGATAACATGGTTGTACATTTATTTATGATGTTTTTTTCGGTGGAAGTGATTGCCATGTTGTGAATAACATGTTGGTATGTCATATGTTTGTTGACATTACCCTATTGTGGTTTTTGATCTTGGATGATAATGAGATAATAAATATGAGGATATGTTATATTTATGTTTGAGCATGTTGGCATGCCAAAACAAGATGGTGTGTGTGAGAATATATTGATATGGTGGTGCTTGTATAAGATGTTTGAATGCTATGTTATGTAATGATATAAGCATGGTTATGGTTTCAACTATGTGGTGTATTGTGAATATGGGATTCTGTAAGACCCAAGAAATTTAAATAATTAAATAAATAATTATTTAATAAATGTGGGTAGTAGGAGCCTTGATGGCATTTAATGTGGATTCTTATGAGATAGAAAAGTACTAGCTCAAATGGTTGAGAGTACTTTATTATGTAAATTATATGATTATTTTAAAATGTGCATTATTTTAACGTTATGATTGAATGTGAGTAGTGATAATGTAATTCTAAAATTATAGGAATTATCATGAAACATAAATGGGTTGATTTGGTTGTGCATTGACTTTATAATTGAGTGGTTGTGGGTTCAAACCTTACTAAGAACGAAACTAAACTCTCTTTGTGCCAAATTTTATTTGACTTGAATATGAAAGGCAGAGAAAACCCTAGCTGCAAGAAGGGCAGCCTAGTGGGCTGGAAAGGCAGCCACTAATGGTCCTTGAAAGATTGAAAAAGTGAGGGAGCATAGGGTGAACGAAATTGACTTGAATGAAAAAGAGTTCTGAAAGTAGTCCTTGGGTGAACTAAACCATCAAGAGCATTAGAGAGGAGACAAAGGTTGGGCTATTGGTGGCACAAGAGAAGTCTTGAAAATTTTCCAATTGAACAAGAATTGTCCAGGTTAAGGGAGTTCTTTTACTTGTATATTTCCAGAAAAATACCCAGAAACCGCCTGGCAGTTTTGAATTTACCGTTAGGCGATGCATGAGAGTTAATCTAATTCTGGATTTTTGAGAGGAACTGCTTGGCGGATAGGGGGCAAGGCCGCCAGGCAACGCAAGTGTGTTTGTGTTTCTGTGTGCATTTTGATGTCTGTGATGAATTGGGTTCTCTGAGATTATTCATGTGCATGATGAGAATTCATGTAATGTATTAAATTACGAATGCGTATATGTGTGGACGAACCTTGAGGATTGAATGAGAGGCTTTCAATTGCGTTAACCATGATCGAGTTGGGAAGACGAATTAGGAATTTGATTACTTAAGTATATTCGTGAATCAATTAAGTTCTGATTTGATTAGTATTATGTTATAGGTTAAACAAGTACCCTGAAATGGAGAGATTGTGAATTTTAGCGTTGTGGGTGTATTAATGAAATTTTGTAGCTTAAACCGTAGTATCCTCAGACGTAGAAAACCTGGTATTTTTCCAGGTGTTGATGTGCTGCCTGGTGGCATCTTATTGGCCGCTAGGCGACAATGGTGAAACTACATTGTTTTGGGGTTAAATTGGATAGCTGGGTGGTGCGGTTTTAGAGAAGAATAGGGATGAAATATTACTTGTGGTCTTGGACAAAATGGGCACAGGATATAGTTATGACAAAATAAATGAAAGAAATAGGATGGGTGTTAATGATGAGAACAACACTGTGGTTGTATTTAATATGGAGACTAAATTGGTGGTTTTAGGAGTGGAGAAAGATAGAGAAAGAAGTAGTGGGATTGAACCTGAAAGGTGGGAAAGTTGGGGTGCCTTAGTGAGGGAAACTTTGGTGAAGTAGATTGTAGTAATTGAAAGGTATTTGAAGGAAAGAATTGTTGTCATTATAGTGCAGCAGAAAGGATGTGCCAGATGTTACCATAGTGGATCAGGAGTCATTCCATAAGCTTGGTTGAGCTACTATGAGATGGTAGAGTTCATGATAAATATTAAGCTTGAATAGTGGGGTTGGAAACTTAGAAGTATAGGCACTTGAACCATATGAGAGTTGCAGATTACCAATAATCTAACCTGGATTGAGGGGTTTCTATTAGGACTTTTGGACGTGGTTTAGACTACAAGTAAATTGTTGGGGGTGCTAAAACCAGTGGATTTTCGCTATTGATATAGTGCATGGCGGCACGGGTAGGTGCGCCAGGTGATAGGACTCCCAAGGGAGTCCCTGCACCACGTGGCGCCTGGCGGCAAGGTATGTTCTGCCAAGCGATAGACCTTAAAACAGTGAGTCTGTCTGGAGCATGGCGCCTGGCGACGAGGAGGTTCCGCCAGGCGGTTTGCATAGGTTTTGCCTAGCGGCACTTAAGCTGTGTCAGGCGATAATGCTGCAGGTATCTGACTTGCGTGTGTTGTTGTACGTATTGATGTGGACTTGGATCAGGAGATGTTGTGTCATGAGCGGGTAGGTTCATGGATGGTGGTGAACACGTGATGATATGAGTGGGAAGGTTCATATCCTATTACTCTCGTGTGAGAATACGAGCGGGTAGGTTTGTATGTTTCGTGCTCACACTTGAGAGATGCTGCATGCGGGGAGGTACGTAGCTGGTGGATCACGTGTGTTGGACTACATACGGGTAGGTCCGTAGAACAGGACTACGAGCGGGAAGGTTTGTAAAGGCAGGACCACGAGCAGGCAGGTTCGTGTGAGCATCATAAATCTTGAGTCCATGGCTAACTATTTGTGTGAAATTAAGGTTGAAAAGCCTTGGGGTATTAAGGTCTTGGCCAAGAACTAACTAGACTAAAGAAATTGGGTGTATTGTTAATTTTATTAAATTAACTGATTTTTATTTTGAGCTCACCTTTTCTGTTTGTGTTTGGCGATGAACGTGTGACTTGTCACGCAAGAGTAGATGATATTCCGGGTGATGTTGTTGACACATAGCTACGGAGCGAGGGATAGCATAGGGACTTTTTGATTAAGAGATTTTGATTATGTTTTCCATTATTTTGTCAGATTTTTGAACTTGTAATAACATTAAATTTTAGCTTTATTTTAAATATTGACGTGCTGAACAAAGCTTTAAATTTTCCCGTATTTGGGAATAATAAAATTATGTCGTTTGATCTTCATTTCTTATTTATTTTATTTAATTAAGTTATTTCCAATAGGGATGTTATAGATTCCAATGGAGAACTCTTGATGGTTCCAGTCAAAACATGTTAAGGAAGGGTTTTGAGGGGCATACTAAAGGGATGTGATGGGTGAGCCTTGAAATACGAGGATAAAGTGTGGAGTTTGTATTTGTTAGGCTGGGAGGATACTGACAAAAAAGGCCAAGCCAAAAACCTTGTGTTAAATGAGGGATCTGATGGACATGTGTGAATCTAGTGGGGGACCAGACGTGGTACCCATTAGACGACCTTGTGCCATTAGATGGCCTAGGCAAGTAAATGACCTTAGGCTATTATATGACTCAAACTATTAGATGACCTTGTCTACTAGACGACTCATGCTATTAGAAAACTTTGTGCTAATAGATGTTCTAGTTGATATGTGAGTGGCAGTCTAGTGGACACTAGACAAGGTACCCTTTAGACGACTCATGTGAGAGGTAACTTTGAGCTCATGCCATGGTTGTGCAAAGTCATTGGTATATGAGTAGACTAGGCTTGAGTAGTGTCTAGGCCTAAAGCTATTGAGATGCTTGAGTAAGAGACTCAAGGGTGCTTGTGGTAATAGGCTCAAAGGGAACCAAGAAAGTTGTTCATGGAAGTTGCACATATACAATGATTGCTGGTAAGGCTAATAGGAGCCTGGACATTGGGCCAAAATGCTCCTTATGTGGGCATGAAGAACATGATGTGGTGATTGTATTGATGATTACTATGAGGAGAATGACTTTCATATGTTTCGCGTGAAATATAACTGATTAAATGATACACTCAGTTTTGCACCATTAGACTTATCTAAGGGGTCATATACTAGTAGACGACTCTATTATTCATGTCTTATTAGACAACCTTTGGGATGTGATAATAGGGGTTATGTGACACCGATGTTCAAAGTGTTATATGAGTCTTCGAGAAGTAAAGTCAAGTGTTTGTGATGATATGATGTCAATTCTGTGACATGAGTTGTAGCCAATTGGGCTGAGAGGTTTAAAAACTTGATTTTGTTTTTATGATGCGATTAAGTGAATGTTTTTTTATTGAATAATATCTATTAAATGAATGGATGAGATGTGTAATTGTGTGATTGTATGAAACTTCTAAAAGAAATTTAACTTACCTTATTTTATTTTGTTTATATTGTCTTTTAATTGTTATGACCGTATGTTACATAGGAACAAAAGACATTTTAGGTATAGAACCTCAACCATTAATGGTTCAAGAGAGGTATGAAAAAAAAATTTTATATATATATATATATATATATATATATATATATATATATATATATATATATTTTGCATGACATAGTTCATAATAAAATACTACTAGTATTAGTATTTTTAATATTTTTAATTATATTTGTATTTGTATATAAAACATATTATATAATAATAAATTACATATATTATTAATAGTATATTAAATATAAATAATATAATGATATATTAATTAATTTCAATAGTATAAATTTTTTCTTATCCTTCCGATTTCAATTGAAAAAATGATTGTCATGTGTTTTCTTATAAGAAAGAGAAAAAATAAAGACAAAAGAGGTACAAACATGTAATTAACAACACACTTTTTTTTTAATCTTTCAAATTTTAATTTGAGAAATGATACATAGACAGATGAAATATATGATAAATAATATAGGTTGAAAGAGATATAAGAGACAAAAAACAATAATAAAGACAGTGGGATAAAGTTATTGCATGATTGAGTGGATATGATTATTATTTAGATCCTTAACAAATTAGTCAATTCAATATATGATGTGGCCCCATCCGAAGAATTAATATCTAATAACAATAACAATAACAATTGGACTCATCACTTCACTTCTTGTAGCAGTAGTGACTCATGAGATGAGATCCCACACAGAGGCTTGTTGGGACGACAAGAGAGATGGAATATAACAATTATTCAAGTCTCCCTTTATACATACATATATATATATATATATTAGATAATCATTTTAATGCATCCGAAGATAACTATTTCTTAACACTTTAATGTTTGATATAAATTGGACACAGATGTTTTTGTTTTAATTTTGATATTATTGCGGTAGGTATAATACAATTTTTTTAAACAACTCTAGTTCACTTTTTATTTGTACGACAACTACAAAAAAATTATTGAAGAAACATAATTATTTTGAATTTTAGACCGAGTTTTATACGAAATTTTCATTAGATATTTTAATCTTAAAATTAAGAATTGACAATAATCGTGTATTAAAATAAAAATTACCGTTTCATGCATTAAATTAATTTTCAAGTTATAAAATAAAGTGTAAATAAAAATAATGTCAATATATATTTTTGTAAGATCTTGATATTTGAATAAAATTTATACAATATAATGAATTGTTAAAGATGATTTATCATAATAAATATAACTAAATTGAAATAAGATTATGTGTGAATTTTTTATAAGACTATTAATATTAAATTTCTCCTAAAATCATTACATTATAGATGTATTTATAAAAACAAATTCGCAAGAAAATTTATTGGATTTTAATCGGGTTTTACTCCGTATATTATTCCTAAGTAATGTTATAGAAAAGTAATAAATTATAAATTCTAATGAAATTTTGATTACTTTCTTATAATAAAGTATTAAAACATAAATATATTTTCATTTAAGATAATGATAATACAATGTTTTGTGTGACGATGATTGTAAAGATTTGGAAAAAATGTTAAGTATATATAGAGATAAAAGGTGCAGAGATATGTTTGGATGAAATATGAACAAAATTTGAAATATTAAATATGGATGAGTGTGGCAGACGGTACAACAGGAGATGTTAGGTACAGTTACACTGAGCAGATGCTATGTGTAAATGCACAAGGAAAACATTGTGTAATTGCAGATAGTAGACACTTTGTGTGATTACACAAGATAAACACTAAATATGTGTAAGCGTAATAGACATTCTAGAGCATGGTAGACATTATGTTGACAAGTATAACATACACTCTATTAGATGCTATAGTAGATACTGTGAGATAGTCTAAGGAGTAGACGATACATGTTCAAATGAAGCATGTATAAATGCTATGTTGTTAAATGCAACAAACGTTGAGTTGTTGAGCTAAATAAGCTATACAAGTGTAAGAGAGATAGAGTAGGTGTGTCAAAGTGGATGGGACATGTTTGGATATGGCATGGAACTTTATTAACCTAGTATTATTTATTATTTTAAAAGGCTTCAACCATAATAGAAAAACTAAGCAACCAATAAGAACTTGATTAACCTAGTATTATTTATTATTATAAACCTTAATCTCTTTCAAAAACACATTCCTCTTTTCTTTCTCTTGCTTCTCTATAAAAATCTGGTGTGGTTGCTCTTCTGGTTAAGGATCATAAAGCATCATAAGAGTTGTGGTGATAGATGTTATCTTTTGTACCAATTAGAAGTTGAAATTGAGCATTTTTAGGGATGTTCTTTCATGAGGATTGATCATGCTTGCATGTGACTCTATTCAGTTCAAAACAAGTCTTTAATCTTGAAGTTATGTTAAAATTGTTGATCTAACGTTTCTTTTATGGAGAGCTACATATACTCTTTATAAGTGTTGAATGGACGAATACTCTCTTGACCAATAATCGTTCAGTGAAGTGTTTTCTTGATGAAGTATTGATAACATTGGCGTTAAAGAGATCACATTGATACTACTTATAACAACTTCAATATTGTTAAGAAAGTGGCCAAAAATATTAGTATAGGTAAAAATAACCCAAATTTGTCTTCCAATGAACACAAAATTTATTTCTAACAAATCAGTTCTTATAAAATCTATCCAAAAGACTTAGTCAAATAAAAAAATAATAATATAAGAAGATAAAGATAAATAGAAGATTAAATAAAAAATAATAGATGAAAGAAAGAAATAAAATTGCAAAAGATAAAAAGGCTTAAAATAATAATAAAGAAAATAGGTTAGTTCTAGTGCTTTTCAAAATATGATTCATCATTGGTTTTCTAAAGATTATTGTTATTGATTTCTTGTTTATGATTTAAAATTAATCAATGTAATTTCTCAATTAATTTGTTGGTGTCCTCTCTATTGACCAAAGTAACTTCTCAATTAAATATTACTATGTCCAATCATGTTTATTCTTTTACTTCTTATATAGTGTAAAATCTAATTAACTAAAGTATCTTTTCAAGTATTGACAAAAACTCATTCAATCATATGAAGGATTCTAACTTTAATTAAACTAACTTCTCAATTAAAATTAAAAACCATTGGACTCATATGATTGTTATGTTATGTAGATTTAACATTTTGCTAACTTGCTATAATGAAAAAATCATTACTTTTATTTGATTAAGAGACAAAAGGCAAAGATAAAAGTAAATCATAACAAGAATAAAAAGAACAAACAAATTTGTTTCATCTAACTTCGGAATTAAGTTAAGAAATTACAACAGAATCAACCCCAAAGGCTTAATACTCCATGGAAGCATAAGAGTGGAAGAAGAAGGAGGCAAGAACATGGAAAAAAGACAGGGAAACGGGGTTAAGAAGGATGGCTACACAAAATTAGGTCCCCTTAAATGGGTTTCTAAGCCCTTTATGTGTTTCGACCAGGTTTAATATAGAAATTGGAGTGGGTCTTTTTCTGCCTTATTTGTTTTTGTAATCTTTTTTTAGATAATAAATATTCTTCAAATATCTTTTAAATAATCGTATCTTTTATCTTTTTGGTGGTTATGAATATCTAAAAAATTTGATAGTTACTATCTTTTGATATTTATTGATATAATTAAATAAGATAAACATTTAAAGTATATAAAGATATATTTGCCCCAAATTATCTTTGCCTTAAAGATTATTGAATTATGAAAACCTTTTTGGTGAAAAAAGATAGAAAAATCTCGAGGACCAATTTGTGTTGGCTTTCTTCTCAGTTTTTCTAAGCCAAATCTCTCCCTGCCAAGCGAAATGAACAATGCTCATTGGGCCAGTAGTATTCTCGCTAGGCGATCAGGGGTTTCTAGGAACCCTATTTTCTTCACTTTTTCATGCTCTCTTTGCCATCTTGATGTGAATTTGGGCTTGACTTCTTTTGACTTTGATTGTTTGCTATTTTTGGCTTAATCTTGAGGGTTTTATGAATCTTTAATCAATTTATTTTCACATCTCCATGAGCTTTAACTTAGCTACAACAACACTAACACACCTTATAATATCCAAAGCACATTTATTCAACTAAAAAATTGTTTTTAACATGTTTTTGTATCAGAATCTCAATAAGCCTAATTGTAACAAATCCTAATCAAACTAATCTTTTATGCACAGAAACCAACGAAGAAGCCAAAATTAAAGGATGAGTGAAGGATAGAGTTTAACATGGTTACATAACTACAAATTTCCTTATCTTGTTTTTGTTTCCTTGATTTTAACTCATTTTGAGGCAAGTGTAGGTGGTGAATTGTTTGACATTATTAGAGGTACAAAAGAAATCACCAATGCTACACTTCACAAAACTAGGAATTGTTAAAGTAGATGGACATTGGAAAAGTTTATGTTCTTATTGATACTACTACAACAAATGTTGGAAAACAATGCTCAAAAGGATGATGTTGTGGTTACATAGATTATTTTCTCAATTCAAGTAGTTAATGTTGGCTTGAATGGACATTTTAGATGCTGACCAGAGATCACATATTGAATTTTGTGCAACACATTTAAGCACTTGAACAATATTTTCCAATGTTCAAGAATATCTTTATTAAAGGAAACTTTTCAAACAAAATATGGAAAAGAATATGCAAGTATGTCACTTGACCTGTCGTAGATTTCAATTGAAGAGGTGCTCTTCAATTGTCTAGTGAAGGGCTTAATGTGCTAAGTACTCATCAGACGATGAATCGTCTATAAATGATACTCTCATTAGACCATACACTTAGTAGACCAGGTTATAATCATATGATACCCTCGTTGAGAGAGTCATCCACTTGATTAGCAAAAATTCTATTTTAAGCCTCCATAGAGAGCATTAGACGAGACATCCTTTAATTGAATCGAACTCATTGAAAAAGCCTAGTGGAGGGAGTATCCAAAAGTTTGAGTCAATTATTGAGTAGTATCCTAATAAATATGAAATATTATTTTATTATTTAGAAAAACCTAAAGTTGGACATGTCATTGAGCAAGGTATCACTAGAATGAACTCTGAAAGAAATACTTATTACTTTTCTCGTGGTAGGGGTGTCAAGTGCTAAAGAATGAGTGGAGATAATACACTACCTAAACCCTATAGGAACCCCCCCTCAACTCTCACCACATAAACCTCATTCTTTATATGAGTTTGTGAGTTTAGTAAAGTTATGATGACTTCAAAATGTGGATTCCCTACTCAATGCATAACATTATAATAACTATTATGTAAATCCTCTTTAGGAACACCATAATCAAACAATATACATAACATCTCCATCTCAATCATTTCATCATCTTAGTTTGTTTTCATTCCGATAAATCATAACCATTCAATACTAGAATAATTCCTTAAAAGATTTTCCACATTTCAAACCCATATTAAATTCAACATTTCAGTAGACTTGCTTAACAAGCCCACTTACTTGCTTAGCGAGCGGCCTTTGAAAGGCACTCACTTAGAAATTAAATGACTCACCTAGTGAGTCGAGCACTAGAACAAAATACAATTAAATGAGCCTAACGAGAGTAGTCTTGCTTAGTGACCAAACATCCCTTCCCTCTTTGCCAAATTTGAATTTGACTCAAGCTCAACGTGAGTTTTGCTCGTTCAGTGGCCAAACATCCCCTGTCCCTCTCCCAAACTCAAATTTAACACTATTTCAATAGGAGTTTCGCTCACCCAACGAGTCTGCATAAACTAGACATAAGAATTTGCATAATAGATGGTACCTGTAGCCCAAATAAGAGTTTTCCTCCTCTATACCACTCCACATATTCAACACAAAATAACTCAAAGATTAATTTAATCATTCAAATTACTTATTGAAATTAAAACACACAAATCAACCAAAAAGAACAAATACATTCATAACAATTCACAAATTAAATCAAAGATTACCATTTTTCCCACAACTCACACATCCACCAACTTAACAATTTAGTCACATATCATTAGACATTCAATTTACACAATATAAGTCAAATTGTATAAAAAAAATAATATTACCTTCCCTTTTGTAGGCAGATGCTCCTAAACTCAAAAGGTTCACCACACAGGCTCTACGTTACATAGGTTGCTCAACCTGCACATAGAGAACTTTGACCAACGATCACAACACACTTTTACAATCCTAATCGAACCAAGATTCATCTTGAGGTCTTAAATACCACATGCAGTGTAAGACCCGAGAAAATTAAATAAATAAATAAATATTTTTTTAATAAATGCGAGGATGAGAGTCCCTAAGTTAATTAATGTGGAGAAAGAAGACAAGGGCAATACTAGCTCAAGTGGTTAAGAGCACTTGGCTATTATGGGAGGACTTGGGTTTAAGTCTTGTGTATGCCATTAAAGGGTAATTTAATGGTTTTATTATTTTAATAATATGTTGGACCATGAGGTGTGATTTTATAATCTTAGATGTGTAGGTATTATCATGAAACATGAATTGGTTGGTTGGTTGTGCATTGGTTTGGTAATTGTGTGGTTGTGTGTTTGAACCTTGACTTATGCGAAATAGGTTCTTTTTGCCAAAAACTCTTTTTGGTCATGAATGAGAATGATCAGAAAACCTTAGCATAGGGAGCATGAACAAGAGTAAAGAGAGCATGGGGGAGACTTTGCTGCAAGGGTCAGGAGAGGTATCAAAGTGGAGTCAATTCCTTTGGTGCAAGAAAGAATCCTCAAAGAACATTGGAGAAGGGAATCCAGGTTAGGGAAGCTTCCATTTCCTGATTTAATGATATTATATGCAATTGCGTTATCCATTGATGCATGAAAGCTTTCTCCTAAACCAAATTCTTGTATCGTTTAACTTCTTGATATTTATTGTATGTGGTTTTAGAGAGAGTATGTGCGTGCTTGTGGCTTCCATTGTATTGAGTTTTCTTAGTGACCCGTCACTGCTATGGTTATTATGATTCTTCTTTTTGACTTGACATGATGTTTAGAGTTATCTTCTAAATACGACACACTTATGATTATTTATTATTATTATTATTATTATTATTATTGTAATTATTATTTATATTATTATTATTTATATTTATATTTATATTTTTATTATTATAATTATTATTATTTATATTATTATTGTAAGACCCTAGAAAATGGCGTTTTAAAAGTGATAGTGGTTTAAAAATAGTGAGACTCGATTATTTTAATATTAAAAGGTTTTAGTATAAAAAGAATTGTTATAAACGAGTTTCATTATTTTAAAACACATCATTTCTCTAGAAACCACTTTTCTAAAGTTCTCTGACTTCTCTCTAGAGGTTCCCGTCTCTCTGGTCGTCTGATTGAAGAACCAAGACCGTAGGATTGATCCTCTCGGCGAGCTCTTCAAATTGGACCAATCATTTTCTTCGTTCGCATAAGTTGAGTTTATGCTCTCTTTTTAGTCTTTTTCTGTTTTTTGTTGCACACGAGCCCTCTTTCGCTTGCATGCGACGTTTTAATCATCAATATGAGTCTATTGTTGATCAGTGATCATAATGGTATGTCCTGATCGTTCTTGTGATGTTTCTATGTGTAGATAGAGCATCTTGTAGAGTTAGAGGTGTTGACGTTTTTAAGGCATTGACGTTTATAAAGTTGTCTAAAAAGGATAACAAGTAAGGGAAGCTAACTGTTTTGCTTGAATTTCGTATAGAAATCATTTTGATGACTTTGAGTTGCATGATTGAGTGTTGTATGAGTGCTTGAACTGTGTAATTGAGTGTATGATTGGATTGTGCTAGATTTCTGAACTATGCATGTGAGAATAGATTGAGAATCGTGTATTTTCGCCTAAGTGAGCAGCTCTTGCCTGAGCGAAAACACCAGAAACTCATCCCCTGTCTTTGTGCGAGATCTCGCCTAGGCGAGCCAATCTCGCTTGAGCGAGAGTCACTCTCGTCTAAGCGAGACAGCTTAGCTTGAGTGAGAATTCGCCCAGAGTTTGGGTTGTTCTCTATTTTGAGCCTCGCTTAGGCGAGAATCACTCGCCTAAGCGAGAGAGCCCTTTCGCCTGGGCAAGACCTTCCAGCTTGGGCGAGAACCTCTGTAGTTGAGTGTTATTTCCTTGTTTCTAATGGATGAAGCTATGTTTAGATGTTAAAATGTGAACTTAGTTATGATATGCATGAATTGTTATGACTGGTATTATGTATGGTGAAATTGCATGAAGTTGGAATATGAGAAGAAGTGGTTGAATTAGAACTTCAAGGGAAATTCAAAACAGTATGTTAATGTGTGTAAGGACGTGAGGACTCCGTATGGGTTGGTATCCTGAAACTCCAATAATCATTCACGCTCAGATAGAGCATAATGGATTATGTCGTGAGGAGTAGAAGGAGGTCCTACTCTTTGGACTTGATCAAGTCTTAGACGCGAAAGGGACTTACCCTAGGGTGGTTGGGTGATAACCCCTTGTGCCCATACTCTGTAGAGTTTGGGAACCTTCACAGGTGCAAGTCACCCAGAGATCCAATGTCGCTTACATAATCCGACTATCGAGTCTAGAGTAATATATCTGCAATGTCTTTGTGGTGGTCTATGTGATTCTGGTGAAAATGAGAAAGATTGTATGATTTCTGTTTATAATTGAACTCTATGATTCCTTTAATCAGATTAGCTTACCCTTGCTTTCCGTGTCTCTGTCTCGTGTTGTATGTTTTCCTTTTTGCGTTGATCACCTATTCGGTGGGAGCAGATGTGGTTGCAGTGTCAAAGGTGCTTCTGGAGGATGAAAAGCCATCGTTTTAGGTTAAGAAGGAGGTTTTCAATGGGAGCTTTAGTAGTGGTCAGTTTAAGTATAGAGTTTATTAGTTTAGTTTAAGTGTATAAGTGATATATTTTTATAGTCATATCTTTTGTAAGACTGTATTTATATATTGTGTACACTGGATTATCTGGTTTGAAACTATGATGAAACTCCCTATTTTTAATAGTTTCAAGCTGCTAAAATTGGGATGTTAGAATTATTATTATTATTATTATTATTTTCATTTTATTTTATTTTATAATTATTGTTATTAATATTATTATTTTATTTTACTAATATTTTATTATTTTGTTATTATTATCATTGTTTTATTTTAATGATGATTTTATTATTATTATTATTATTATTATTATTATTGTTTTATTTTAATATTATTATTATTTTACTATTATTGTTTTATCTTATTAGTATTATTGTTTTATTATTATTATTTTATTTTATTTTATTATTATTATCGTTATTATTGTTTTGATTTTTATTGTATCATTTTATTATTATTATTATTATTATTATTTTTATTTTTATTTTTATTTTTATTATTATTATCATTATTGTTTTTATTATTATTTTTGTTGTTATTATTTTTATTATTATTGTTATTATTATTATTATTATTATTTTATTTCATTTTATAATTATTTTTATTATTTTATTTTATTTTACATTTATTTTATTGTTATTTTATTGTTATTTTATTATCATTGTTATTATTATCATTGTTTTATTTTATTTATAATTTTGTTATCATTATTATTGTTTTATTATTATTTATTATTATTTTATTATTATGGTTTTATCTTATTAGTATTATTGTTTTATTATTACTGTTTCATTTTATTTTATTATTATTTTCGTTATATTATTTTTATTTTTATTGTTTCATTTCATTATTATTATTGTTGTTGTTGTTGTTATTTTTATTATTATCATTATTACTATATATTGTATTTTTCCTTATTTATATATTGTTTGGTTGTCCAAGATTGTGTGTTGGGTATAACACTTTATTTTGATGATTTTATGTGATTTTTTTGTGATTCTCTAGGATGTATGAAAGCAAGGATATGGTGTTCATGTGTTGACATACACATATAGGAGATGCATTGATGTGTTTGGTGGATATTGATAAGGAATGTGGATATTTATGTGGTTGTGTTGTATGTATGACTATATGATATTGTCTACTTGAGTTCAAGTTCAACTTAATGATATGAAAGTGTATTTACTTGTCATGGATGCATGTTTTGTGTGAATTGAGTGTCTTGACAGTGCCAAAAACCAGTAAATTACTAGTTACTGATGTGGTGCTTGGCAGAACGATGTAAACCGCCAGGCGATAAGCCACAAAGTGAACTACGAAGACAAATATGAGAGTTGACGCCTAGCGGTGTAGGATGACCCACGAGGTGAAAGTTGTGAAATTGGGCTAAACCCAATTCTAGAGGGTTGGCACCTGGCGGTGTGAGTTTTGGACCTGGAGCAGATTCCAGTGGACTGGTGCCTAGCGGCACAAGAAGTTTCGCTAGGTGGCTTGTGTCATTTTCACCAGGCGACGTTGAGGTCGCTTTAGGCGACGCATAACATGTTGGTGGATTCGTTTAGGCATTGCTAAGACTCTAGAAGATGGTCTTTGAGGAGATGACTTGCTAGGGCCCTAGTTACGAGTGCAACTTGTATTGGGATAACACGTGGCCACTTGAGGTTGTAGCCTGGTAGTTTCGGAAGTCCAGTGGAGTGTGGGAGATCGTGGCTCGTACGGATAAGTTCCGTAAGATTGTCCTCTTCAGTGTTATCCGACGAGTTTGGTAGTCTTGGGACAAATACGGAGTGTGGTTCGTATTGGGAAACTCCACTTGGTGTTGTAGATTGTGGCCGTGACAAGATTATTTTCGCGTATGGATTATAGGTGGTGGCCTGTAGTCGAAGGGGGCAAGTAGACACTCATGGCAGCAAGTATCAACTAAAAGAATCATCAGAGGGTGTAGAATCTGGATACTCACGATGACGACTGTGGGGGGAGGGGTAGTGACTAAAGATGGTACTTTTGTGAGGGTCGTTTGATTAAGTTAGTAAATCGGAGTTTGTGGGGTTGTTTTCTTTTATATTGTTGTTATTTTCTTTTATTTTGAGCTCATCTTATTTGTTTGTATTTGACGATAATCGTGTAACTTGTTACACTAGAGCATAGGATGTTGCAAGTGGAGCTATTGAAGAGTAGCGCCGGAAAGAGGGCTTACATGGGGATATTTTTTAAAGACTTGTATTTATCTCATTCGTTTTCAATGGAATATGAACTTGGAGTTGTACTCTTTTAATTGAATATTGATTTTGGAATTTGTTTTCATTTGGCGCGACTAATAAAGATGAAAATTTTTCTTGTGTTTTTGAGTAATATGAATAATTAAATACAGCTATTTAATGATATCTTATTTTATTTTAATTAAATTAGTAATTATTGACATGTGAAGCATGGGTGATGTGTCTCATGAAGATTTCATGAAGCTTTGTTGAACTACTTGGAGCCATTGCTTTAGAATCATGCCTTTGTTGATGAAGTTATGGAGATTTGATGGTATTCATGTTTGACATGTCTTGAACGCGTGCCGTCCACATGGATCAATCATTAGGAAAAAGTGTTTGATGTTTGTAATTCACATTGTAGACCTTATAGCATTAATTTAATGTATTTGGTCTTTATTGTGTTTTTTAATCTGTTGAAATATTTTTCAACAGGTTAAAATGTGTTTTTTAATCTATTGAATGAATTTTCAACAAGTTAAAAGGTTAGTTGCAGTAGTCTTAAAGTGTGACTTATTCAATCAGTTGATTTATTTTTTAATCGACTGATTTCACTTAAGTTAAGTGAAATCAACTTATTGATTTAGAAATCAACTTGTTGAATTTTGTAACAGTTTGACTATAAGTGTTGTGATTTTCGAAAGAGAGGTAACTTGATCATTTTTAGCGCGAAATTGTTCTAGAAACCAAGGAAATCTCTCTCTTTAGTGATCATTCAGATTGCAGCTATTGAAGATTGATCTTGGATCAATTCTTGGAGCTTTTGGCTTGTGTTTGAAGCTATGATAAGGTGTTTGTGCTACCACTGATGTTTGATCTTTCTCAAGCTTTGTGTGTGTGCCTGGTGGTTTTCTAGGTCTGCAAGAGGGTTCTTGTTGTGTTGTTGTGATTCTTGTGTGATTCAAGAGTCTTTGGTGTGTGTTTTGCTTATTTTGAAAGTGTAAGAGTGTAAACTTTGTAAATCTTTTGAAATTGTGCAAAGTTAGGCTCAGGTTGCCTTGACAAACTGGATATAGCTCAGGTTTGAGTGAACCAGTATAAAAATCTTGTGATCCAATCTTTTCTCTAACCCTTTTGTCTTGCATAGTCATTTAAAGTTTAAAGAACTTGAATTTAAATCATCTTTTTCATATTCTTGAGTGTTTTGATGATATCTGCAGCATAGAGCATGTTTGCATAATCAATTAAACTTGTCTTGATTGTTCTTGTGCATTTCTGTATTTTTCCCAGTATTTCAGTCGACTATTTTTCTATTTCAATCAGTTGATTATACTAGTACAAAATTTGTTTAGTAAAATCAATCGACTAACTCTATTTTTGAACCATTGAAAGTATATTGTCCAGTAGTTTTTACATCCTAACTTAGTGATCGAATTGATTCAATTTAAAATAGTTTTTATACTTCAAAGATTGCCTAAAGTTTTTAACTAGCCAATTCAACCCCCCTCCCTTTTGGCATTTCAACCATTTCAAAACTAACAGTAATATCCGGTCGGGATGTTACATGCAGGCCCAAAATACCTCACGTGCAACAACTTTCTTAAAAGACCAAAATGAAGGGCAAAAGACAAACTTAATGTGTTTAAGATTTTGATCGGGGTAGGATTGCAGACCTCGTTGTTAGGACCCTTATGACGTATTATGATCTTCAAACATATGAAGAATGGAGTCACAAATCTAGAGAGAAAACAGAAAAAGAGTTGAGAAAAAAAATTTAGAAAAATGATAGTTTTATGAAACTTGATTAATAAAAAAAATTATTTATAATCTTACTTTTAATAATAAAATAATCGAGTATCATCTTTTAAAACCACCACTCTCTTAATTATTTTTAGGTTTTTACATGACAATATTAAATAACAGTTAAATTATACTAATATAATTTTTTTATAAAATAAAATGAATTCATATATAAATTTAAGAATAAAATTTAAAAGGTATTATACAATAGAGTTTTCTAAATTAACTAGTGTATAAATTTTAACTTATGCAAAATACAATTTTATTTTTTTATATCTATATATCAAAAAATTGTCTAAATATTTATAACATTTGTCTGATTGAATTGCAGCATACTGCACGCGCGTTTGCCCCCACGATGTTTTCATACAGTTAATTTTGCTGGCTTCTTATCTATTCCAATTATTACTAGTCAAAGATCGATATGAATATATTTACTTCAAATTAAATACGTGCATGAAAAAATAAGGACTCGTTTGTCGTCTATACAATATAAATATTATTTTAATTGTGAAGAACAAAAAGATAATACGAAAAAGGTACTCCTGATTGCTGAATGCAAGGTGGGACAGTTCAAATGGATTTATGTACATTATTTGATATTTTAATGTATATATTGACTTTTATGGCAATCATAATAGAGACGTGTGAAAATCATGACAGAGACATGAAACGGATGAAAAGGAGATTCATAGATAAATAATACTTCAGCTTATATAAATATAAGAAAATATTATATTTAACAAACTTTAATGTTTTGAAAGATGTTACTTAGAAAATATCTATATTTTTAAATTTAAACATACTAAACATAATTCTAAACACTTTAGAATATATATATATATATATATATATATATATATATATATATATATATATATATATATATATATATATAAAAGGTAGTAGCTTTATTTATTTATTTCACTAGTCTTCTATCTTCACGTTTTTTTCTTCATATATTTCTTCATATATAATTTTTTTTAGTTTTCTAAAATAGATACAGTTCTTTAGAGTTCAGACTATACAAATATACTATTTATACAATAATAACAACAAAAATTTTAAAAGTAATCATATATTGAACATACTAATCACTCATATTTCCACCTCAATTTCACAACTTTTATTATGGACTTCTGATCCTTTGGAGGTGCATCTTCATTTGCTCTCACCAAAATGGTGACCATCATAAAAGAAAAACACAACACAAGGGTAAACTAGTTTACAAAAGAGTTGTCCTAAGACCTAATTCATACATGAGCAACTACAATGAATTCACATAACTACACATAAACAGATGACACTAAACTCTATTATCTAGATACATGCATGTAGAATCAAAATCACTAGAGACTTGCACTTGTGGTGGCCTCTACTACTCTATAGAGGTCATTGCCAATGGGTTTCACCCTACCACACACAAGGTTAATCCATGATCATCTAAGACCAATGGCAGAACTATTTAAGGACAGGGACTCCCCCAAAATTTTAGAAATTTATTTTTTTATATATATTTATATATTGTTTATATATTATTTATATTAAATTTATATTATGAAAAATTATAATAAAAGATAAAATAAAAATTTCGATGGAGACATTGATTTTAAAAGAGATTATAGTTTTTTTTTTCTGGCTATAAGAACTTTCCATCATATAAATTATCATAAAAGTGTGTGAGGAGAAATAAATACAAAGAGATAGATTAGAAAACAGAGGTTGAAGAACATTGTGATAATTGTGATTTATGAATATAAATTTTATCTTTTTCTAGATAGCTAAGAGGTGATAAATTTATATTAGAAAGATTATGATAAAGAGTAAAAGAAATGATTCTTTTTTTGAAAGAGGAAGGTTTGTGATAAAGATGAAAAAAATGCATCTACATTAACTAAACTTAAGAAATTAAATTTCACGAGAACCAATAATTCAAGATAATGAAAAACAAATCTCTAAAGTTCCTATAGATACATATAATGAATTTAAAAATTCATTAGAACGCGAACCGAAAAAAACGTCCTCAAATTTGACAATACCCACAAAATCAAATTGATGAGGTACGAAGAGCTTATAAAAATAGTATTCATGATTTTGTATCATGATATATGTCAACACCCAATTTCGTCCGGGTAAATAACATATTTTTTTGAAAAAAAAAATAATAATAATAAATATAAATAAAATAAAATAATATATATACATATATTTAAAAATTAGTGTTAAATAAAAAAAAGGAATAAAAATAAATTGTCTTAAAAAAATAATTAATTATAATAAAAAAGAATTAAAAAATGTTTCTAAAATTTATGTTTTTTTTAAAGTTAAGTAAAATAAGGTTTTTTTTAGATTAAAAAATTATTATTAATTATTAATTATTTTTTGTTTTGTTTAATTAAAATTAAAAATTAAAAAATTAAAAAGTTAAAAAATTATTTTATTATTAATTAATTTTCGTTTTTTTATTAATTAAATTTAAAAATTTTAAAAATATACAAAAACAGTTTTTGAAAGAACGGCGGTTCCTCAATGGTCTCAACTTCCTCCAATTACTCGTTTCAACTTCTTCCAATTGCTGCTTAAGCCATCTTTTAATTCACGTTGAAATTCATTTTGAGGAGAGGGGGAGAACACTCACACCACCTTACAGGAGGATCTCCACACTTCCATTCATCCACCAATTCACGCTTCATCTTTTCATCCTCTTTCCCAAAAAATATATGAACAGTGGGTTTTCTTCCCCAAGGATTCATCCTAACACTACTTCACGCATCACCCTTTGCACTCATTCAAGCAATCATTCAAGCAAGCACATCGCAAACGATACAACAAGTGAACCATAGAATATAGTGAAGGTACGTTTCCACTTTGGTGTTTAACTTGCGGCATAAATTAAAGGATAAGTATACAATGTTTCTCTTTTTTGTTACAATTACAAATGATCACAAATAAGAACAAAAATAAAATTGAATGGGGTAAAATGGTTGAGAGTACTCTTCTGTGTTGAAAGATTGGGTTCAAAGGAGATCGAAAGCAGAGAAGAATTAGGGCATTTCTTTTCTATTCCTGGAATGGCACTTTGAAGAGGATTGGAGAAGAGAACCTTGGTGTTTTGGTGTTTGGTGTTTGATCTTGAGAAAAACCTAACCCTAGCACGAGAGGGAAAAGGGGTAGCATTCGCGGACACTAGCAACATCGTTCAAGTGTGGTGGCAGTGCTGACGACGATAGCTTGACGGTATCGGAGTGGCACGATGTTGGTCAGGCGAAGATGAAGCGAACATGGGGATTGCTATGTAGTAGCGTTTCTGCGCAACTGAGAGAGGAGGAGTGATGGCCAGCACTGCCATTGGGGGTGGCACAATAATGGTGGCCATTTGATGTTTATGGTTGATAGCCGCGCGTGGTGGAAAAATGTCGTGAGGTGGAAGATGAGAATAAAGCGGAAGCAGTGTTTTAATTTTTGAGGAATTAATGAGAAGGGTCTTAGGGTAGATTTAATTTATTTATTCTTTCTTCATGTACCTGCATTCCCCAATGTAATAATCCCACTCGTTTTAAGTTTTATTTTACCTTCACGTACCTGCATTTCCATTAAGTACACACCCCACTCTTTTATTTTCCTTTTTTAGGCTAGGATGTCTTTACTTTATGCACCATGCGTTTCTCTTTATGCATCCCGTTTTCATGTGTATAGTTTTTCTCATTGCACCCACATACTCAGTTATGCACTCTTATTTTCTATTTCCAATTTTACCTTTTTTAATTAAATCTAACATTTCAATCATATGATTTTCTCAAAATATTTTAAATTGAAATAAAAATTAAAATAGTTTTTAAAATGATAAAAATAACAATAACTAAAATTTAAAATTATTTTCCTTATTTTATCTTTTAGTGTCTAATCGATCGTTCGCGTCGCACGACACTTCTTTTTAAAATAAAAATTATAAAAATTTCTTTTAGTGTCTAATCGACCGTTCGTGTCGCACGACACTTCTTTTTTAAATACAAGAATTATAAAAATAATTTTGGTATCTAATCGACCGCTCGCATTGCACGATTCTTCTTTTTAAATAAAAATTATAACAATTATTTTTTGTGTCTAATCAACCGTCGCACATAAAATTGTTTTGGTGTCTAATTGACCGCTCGAGTCGCACAACACTCAATTTCAAAATATAAAAAATTATAAAAATATTTTGGTGTCTAATCGACCACTCTCATCGCACGACACTCCCTTTCATAAATACAAAGTATAAAAAATGATTTTTGTGTCAACCCGGCCATACGCGGCATGACACTTATTTTCAAATATGTCAAAAGACAACTTTAAAAATTAAATATTCTAATCAAGTTTTATCAAGAACTACGTGATCCTTGATTCTCTATTATGAATGGAGATACGTAGGAGCAGGGCAAGTCCTTGTTAGGTTCACTTCCCAAAAATCAAAAGATTTTCCAAATCATTTTCAAATAGTTTTATAAAGAACTATGTAGCCCTGATTTCTCATTTTTAATGAGAATATGTAGGACCAAGGTTTTAACCCTTGTCGAGTCCCTTTTCACTCAAAAAATATGTTTTTTCAATATTTTCTTATTTTTGGGAAAAATAAATATATAAAATAAACACATCTCTTTTGAAAATTTAGTCGAGTCCCTTTTCACTCAAAAAATATGTTTTTTCAATATTTTCTTATTTTTGGGAAAATTAAATATATAAAATAAACACATCTCTTTTGAAAATTTAATTAAAGGTACCTCCTTTTAGGCGGGTGCTTTAGGGTCCTAATACCTTTCCTATGCGTAACCAACTCCCGGACCCTAAATTTGGTTTTCGTAGACTTTATTTTATTTTTACGGTTTTCCATAGTTTTTCAGAATAAACTATGGTGGCGACTTCTAATCTCTTTTTCCAAATGAATTTATTTTTAGTTCGTCGTCCTATCGCGATTTAGGTTGCGACAATATAATAGCGTGATTTAATAACGAATGATAGTCATATTTTTTTTTAATTCTACAATTATGTATTTGTTTTAAGCAGAGGAAATGAAGAGAAAAAATGAAAAGTTTTTTTTTCTAACTAAAAAAATTATACGTAACAAATTTAATTTGGCGTCCCTAAATTTTTTGTCCAAGTTTCGCCACTGTCTAAGGCCATTATCTTGCCTTAGACTAGGACCTCCTGCTACTCTCACCACATGAACCATTCTACTCTATTTGCGTGAGAATGATTTAGGAAGTCACCTTACTTGAATCCATAGTCCAATGCATACACTAAAATAACACTACCATAAAATATTCCTATGAGACCAATGGAATTACGTCAAACACATACAATGCTCATATATATATATATATATATATATATATATATATATATATATATGTGTGTGTGTGTGTGTGTGTGTGTGTGTGTGTGTGTTAACAAACCCATTATCATCATAGTTTAACAACAATACTTTCACAATCATATACATCCTTAATCATATTTTCAAATTCACATTTTATTACAACAGCATACCAAGTCAAGTATCAAAAATACCACATCATTCATCCATAGCTTCATAAATAATATTTTTAAAATTAACTCGGTCAATCACATGTTAAAAATAAGAAATTTAAAATTTTGAAGCAATTCTCGCTTAAACGACAAGGCTCTAGCTTACGCTAAAGATTCTTGCTTAAGAGACAAGGACTCTTGCTTAAGCTAAAGATTCTCGCTTAAGCTAAAATTAAACAAAAAAAAAGAGTTCTAGTCATTTTCTCGCTTAAGCTAAAAATTCTCGTTTAAGCTAAAATAGCATATTTTCACATGTTCTCAACCTGCAAAAACCAAAACCCCAAACCATTAATATTTCACATGCGTTCATAAAAAAGAACAATTTCAAACAATTCAATCTACCAAATTATAACATGCAAGACAAATTTATTTCCGTCAAAAGAGAATAGCTCCCCTCACCTCAAACATAGACCAAAATTGAGACAACCAAGAACCCCCAAGATGATATTTAAGCTATAAAACCCTAATTCAACCTAAAAGAACCAAAACCCAAGAACACAAGAACGAATTAGAGCTCTGATTATGATTAAAGTGGAATTAAACACACAAAAACAGAAAAAAGGAGGGGGAGGTCATATTAACAACTTACTCAAAGGAAGAAAATTTTTGGGTAAATTCAAAGAGAATTTTGCCACGAACCCAAATTTTCCCTCTGATTCAAGAAAGGATGAAGATTCAGAGGAGAAGGGGAAGAATGAGCTGCTTGAGAGTTGAGAAGAACGAAGAGAATGGAAAATGAAGAACGAGAGTTGTTGGTTAGGAAAACTAACTTCGGTTCTTTTTAATGAAGCAAACTTTCTAAAATATAAGGGTTTTACACTTATTCATTTAATTTTATTTGTGAGTTTTTGAGGTTCACAAATTTAACCAGCCAAATAAGTAATTTTTTTAATTATTTCTATTCTAATGAGTGTTTTACTTGATTTGTAGTGTTTTCTTAGCTTCTTATAATGTTTTGGGCACTTTAAAGTTTTCCTTTTGTTATTCCTAGGAAAACAACCATTACCAAGGAAAACTGCTTTAAATTATATAAATTGGTTTTGTGTATCAGCAATATCTTCTTGAATACTATATTTGCTAAATTTATTTAGATTACAACTTAAAGATTTGATTATTAATGTAGTTTTTTTAATATGAAATATTGTTTAAATAATCAAATTGAATGGAATTACTTGTAGACAAGTTATATGTTTGAGCAGTGTGTAAATGCATTTAAACCTTAGAAATTATTTTATGAATTTGTGTATTTTAGTGTTTTATATATCACTTGAATGGTGCTCAAGGGATGGCCATCCACTTATATGTGCATCATTCAAGCATCCACTTAGTTGTTAAAGTGACAAGACTCCTTGCTGAAGTTACGATTTGGGGTTTGAGTTATAGAGGTACTATATTAACCTTTTTCTTTAAGCTCAAATGATACATGGTGACTCAAGTGATGAAGAGTTGGTATTGTGACAAGGTTTTGGGAGATCTTTTAGCATGAATGAGGAGTTTAAGAGGTATTATTTCCACTTAATTGATATAAATTGTCACTTAAGAAAATTTTTCGTTTTTCAACTGAGGATGAAGTAAAAACAATTATTTCTCCTTCAAAGACATATCTATCCGGTGTTGGCATGAAACTGAAGTAAATATCCCTTAAAACAACAAAGTTGTAGCTTAAGCATGGAAGATGTAATAAACTTTTTTTTTGTTTTAATAATGCATATCACTCAAGTGATAGTTACTTGCTCAAGCAATGTGAAAGTAACTTTCAATACATATGTATGCTTAAATAACCACTCTCCATCCACTACAAAAATATGTAATTGCAATGGAGGTTTATTAGTGAAGGTTATAATAACCTCCAGTAAAATTTAATTTCCTAGAGGTTTTAGAAACCCCAATAACGTACCCGTGGTATTTTAAAAAAATCCAGTAAAATTTAGATTCATACCTTATTTTTTATTTTTGTTTTTGTTATTCTTTTATTTCCAAATCTTCTCTGTTCTCGGTCTATTACCTAAGAGAAATAAGAAACAATGATGATGTGTCGAGAGTCTTTCGTTTTTCTCCTACTGTTTTCTTTTCTGCGTGCCTCCCACCCGTGAACACGCTATTTCTAAGACGAAGCAACTTTCAATATTAAGGTGAAGACGCTCCCACCGTTACCCTAGGAGGAAGAAAAAGCAGTTTTCGCTCGTTCTCTGCGTGTCTCCTACCGTTCTCCCTGGTGTTTGAAGGTCAATACTACCTCCCACTGTTCTCCCAGCGTCTTCGAAGGTGAAGACGTTCTTTCTCTTTCAATTTCATCTCATTGCATTCATTTTCGTCTCAATCCCATTTCGTCTCAATGCCTCTTTCGATTTTTGGATTGATTTCGATTTCTCTTTTTCTCATGCCCTAAATCAGTGGGAAGTGATGAAATGCTTCTAACAACCAAGGTATGTGTGAATTTGTATAAACTACTGCATAGTAATTTCTTATTTTTGTTTATCGTTTCCTTATGTTATTTTGATACTATTTTAGCTGTAAAGAATGAGGATAGACACAGGAAGCTTTGGATACATTTTCTGAATCCCAATACCTTATCACTGAAGAACTTGATTTGAAGCTCGGAAAAGTGGATTTCGATATGCTTGGCACTTGCAAAGAAAAAAGTAAGAATTTAGCTTTATTTGTAAAACATTTGAATGCATTATAGTACTTTTGATGTTGTTTATTGATTCTGGTCGAGGATGTTGAATTTCCTGTAGCAACTCATTTATTTGATATTATAATATACTTTTGTTTTGTTCTCTGTCACTTGTGCAAGCAAAACATGCTTCAAGATTTTTTTACTCATTGTACTATGTGAATTGATATTCGTAAGATCTGTTGTTTTAAGAACTGCAAAAATGCATAATTACATACGGTGTTTCCTTCATAATTCTATAGTTGATAACTATATAGTACTAACTAATTGAATGAATAATGTTCTAGTTGTATGAGTTAAGTGTACTTTTTACTAGAGACTTTTACTTTTCCTCTTTCTCTTTATCAGTGCGTTGAGAAGACGAAGAAGCAGGTTCGTGCTTATCAGCGTTTGCTCATGGAAAAATGCGTACCTCTCATTCGTGTCTCTGATTTCGTCTCTATGCATTCACTCTTTCATAGCCAAATTGATTATGATGATGTAAAATATGTTACTCTTTCATAGCCAAATTGATTATGATGATGTAAAATATGTTCACCTACAGGTAATAAAAAACTTTCATTCCTGGTGTAAAATATGTTAAATTTTAAGAATTTAATTTCATGTTCCTCTTTATAATAGATTGTTGAATTTGTGTTGAAGCTACAAGTGAAGAGGATACTTTGAATGGTGAAGATGAAGATGGATTTCTGACGGCTTTTAAGATTTATTCTATCATATACCAGACTAGTACTGTAGGTGAAGATGCTAACTTTGTTGGTAGTGTTTATCAGTACCAAACCAGTAAATGTTCGTGCTTCATGATGGCAAGACAAGCTTGCTCTCGAGGTATGTCACTGAAGAATAACATTGATGTAGGTTTTTAAGTACAGCAAGCACTGTAGAGTTTCTGACAAGTGTGTAGATCACTTTGATCATCATTGTCGAGTATGAGTATATATCTTACTATTTCTTTAGTTATCACTCAAGTTATGTTCTGAAGGACTGTTGCTACCTTGGTTTGCAGTGGCTTAACAACTGTATAGGGAAGAAAAACTACTGCCAATTTTTTACACTCATGGTTGCAGCTATGCTCTTGGTAAGCAATATTGTCCATCTTAATCCATTAAAATCACTAAAAGAGGATCTTAAATGGATTTTAATGGATGAAAGTTTGTTTTAATTTATTGAAAAAGAGTGTGTAAACCAATTAAATCGTGATTTTAATCAATTAAATTATTCTTCTTTGTACTTCCAACAACTTGAAGAACATTATAATACATTAAAATTGTTTTTAATCCGTTTAACACTTTTTTTTTTTTGCATTTAGCCTTTAACATGACAGCTCAAAATGAATTTTTTCTTTCACAATCTATGCCTAATCAAGGGTGAAAGAAACATTTACACAAGATTAAACACGAAATTACAACTCAAAACACAGAGATTGAACAACCAAACTACATCAAATCTTCAAGCTTTTGTATCAACACTCCTACGGAATTGGAAAATATAATTCTGATTGAAATCATCAGTGTTTGGAAGTCAACCTCTATTGCCAAAAATAATCTTTCAACTTTTTTTACCTTGTCTCCGTATAAAGAGTCAACTATTTCTGTTTGAACCATCTCAAACTGTCTTAATAACTTTTGCAACATGGCATAACCTATAGAGCATCACAAGTATGGATTTGTATTTCCTAGTCATTTTCATTTTGACTAACTAATGACAGGTCTATACATGATTTTTGCACCTTGGGATTGAGATTGCAGTTTATTCTTCAATGGTTGACTGGGATACTAGTGCTTATCTTTTGTTTTGTCAGGAGGAAGCAATTTTCTGTGGATATATCCTCCAAGTTAGGAACCAGTTTCTCTTTGGTTCCCTTTGTTCTCGTGGTGGTGAGCATTCTACCTCTCCTTCTCCCTCTTATGTGATTACTATCTTTCTTTCGTACTGGTTATATATTCTTCTGATAAACTAACTTATTTGATAAAATTATTTGAGACTATTTCCTGATGCAGTTATTCTTATTTTCACTTGTGAAATTTTCAGTCCATCTGCACCATTCTAACTTATTTGATAAAATTATTTGAGACTATTTCCTGATGCAGCTATTCTTATTTTCACTTGTGAATTTTTCAGTCCATCTGCACCATTGTTGCAATGATTGCTACCGTACCAGTTGTTCATCTTTTCTTCTTTCATATCCTTCTCATTAAAAAGGTAAGTTTGGTTGTTGTTTGGTGTGTTGGTTGTTCGGTTAACACTTAATCTTGAAAGTAATTTTATTTATCTCTGTTTGAAAACAAAACAGTAAATAATTACATAAATCCTTTGTCACATAACTTTTTCTATTTAAATCGGCCATGTGTAGTGGTTGATGGTTTAACCTACATACTTCTTGTATATGCATTTCAGTTTAACAATATTCTAGAAATTAACATTAATATATTTTTTTCTTTTTAACTTTGAAACTTTAAAAAGAAATTCTATGTTAACAGTATGGGTAAGATATTCTAAGTACATACATTCTTTGTTGGTACTGAATATATTCTAAAAATTAATGAGTTTAATTATGTGTATTATAGGTATTGGGAACTGATGAAGGATTGACCCCAACCAAGGATGGAGGCAAATGTTTAAGAAGACTTAGCATGTTTAGAAAGGAAGTTCACTAATCCTTCATCCCTTTCATTTGTGTTTGTTATTTTTGATTCCCTAAGTTGACTTAGTTGAATCAACTTTAGTTGACTTGTTGACCTTTGACTAGGTTTGAC